>Ga0209278_1000425_pt1 | contig 34827 bp, 36 predicted proteins | sample JI81BgreenDNA_FD_187504 | JGI IMG/M metagenome (GOLD analysis project Ga0209278, IMG submission 187504) | Wastewater effluent complex algal communities from Wisconsin, to seasonally profile nutrient transformation and Carbon sequestration -... | ecosystem: Engineered > WWTP > Effluent > Algae...
CCTACAGTCAGCCGCCACGCCCTGCCGGACGCGGCATGAAGCTCACCCCCTCGCCGGTGCAGCAATGGGCCGAGGCGCATCGTGTGCCGGTATTTACCCCCACCAGCCTGAAAACACCGGAAGCGCAGGCCGAATTTGCAGCGTTGCAGGCCGATATTGCCGTGGTCGCGGCGTATGGTTTGCTGCTGCCGCAGGCGATTCTGGATGCGCCGACGCATGGCTGCATTAATATCCACCCCTCAGCACTGCCGCGCTGGCGGGGGGCGGCGCCGCTTCAGCGCACCATCATGGAAGGCGATGTGACCACCGCCTGCTGCATCATGCAGATGGATGCGGGGCTGGACACAGGCGATGTGCTACTGCGGCAGGATTTCCCCATTCCCGATGGCATGAGCTTCGGCCTGCTCCATGATGCGATGAGCCAGATCGGCGCATCGCTTACCTGCGAAACCTTGGCACTCATCGAGGCAGGCACGGCCACACGCATCCCGCAGACCAGCGAAGGCGTGCGCATGGCCGCCAAAATCACCAAGGCCGACCAACCGCTGGATGTGCGCAAACCCGCAAGCGCGTTGCGCCAGCAGATCCTTGGACTGGCCCCCGCCCCCGGCGCGACGCTGATGATGGGCACGGAGCTGGTGAAGATCTTCAACGCCACGCTCGAGCAAGGCGACGCACAGCAGCCCCCCGGCACCTGGCTGGATGACGGGCTGCTACTGAACACCGGCGAAGGCACCGCCCTGCGGCTGGTGGAGCTGCAACGCCCCGGCAAGGCACGACAGCCCGCCAGCCAATTCCTGCAAGCCATGCCGGTGCCGCGCGGCGGGCGGGTAGATCTGCCTAATTCTTAGTCAAATTCCACTTGGAGCATGCGTAAAATTGTGCTAGATTCCGGCCAATCGTTAAAAAAACATGAACAGGCTCGGCAATGTACGTTACCCCATGGCAAGCAACAATGAATGATGATGTAGTGCTGCTGAAGCAGCTCGATGAGTTGAAAGAGCAACACCGTCAACTCGACAAAGAAATCAACGAGTTAACAGCGGCAGGAGGCTTTCAGGACGAGATGGCCCTCGCGCGCCTGAAAAAGCGCAAATTGCAGCTGCGCGACATGATCGCGACCCTCGAGATCGACCTTTACCCCGATCAGCCGGCTTAGCATTCGCTAAGCCTTTTTATGGCTTCGCAAGATCGCACATGCTGTGCGATTGCTTCGCGCCGCTCGCGCGGGCTCTTGGCAGAAGCGGCCTTCTGGCCGCTTTGTCTGCGTATTTACGCAAGCCCCTTTTCCATGAACGCCGCCAGCCGCCGCGCAAACCCTGCGGGGTCGGCCACCGGCTCGCCTTCGGCGATCATCGCCTGATCGAGCAGCAGCCACAGCGCATCCTCCACCGCTGCGTTGGCATCCGCCGCGCGGGCAGCCAGCACCGTGATCACCGGGTGGGTGGGGTTGATCTCCACGATCTTCGGCATCCGCTTCGGCAGTTGTTTGTGCTCGGCTAAAAACCGCTCCATGCGCATGTCCATATCGCCCTCGCCCACGCTGAGGCAGATCGGCGTTTGTGCCAGTTTTCGCGTGGTGCGAATGTCGCGCACGGCATCGCCATACAGCGTGCGCATGCGGCTGATGAGCGCTTGGGTCGCATCGCTTGTTTCGGCTTCTTTCTCTTTGGCTTCTTCGGCTTCATCCAGCGGGAAGGCGTCCAGATCCGCCCCGGCTTTCAGCACCGAGCGAAGCGGCGTGCCTTTGTAGCTTGTCGTCACGCTGACCCAGAAATCATCCACATGGTCGGCCAGTAGCAGCACTTCAATGCCGCGCTTTTTAAACCCTTCCAGCTGCGGGCTGTTGGCCAGCATCGCCACATCATCGCCCGTGATGAAGTAGATCGCCTGCTGCCCTTCCTTCTTCCGCGCTAAATACGCATCAAGGCTCACCAGTATTTTGTCATGCTGAGGCGTAGCCGAAGCATCTCCATTGTGAGATCCTTCGCTGCGCTCAGGATGACAATACGTTGTATAAAACCGGCATGCTTCAAGGATTTTCTCACGCGGGGCGTTACCTTCACAGAGGCCTTCCTTCAGCACGGCACCAAAATTCTCCCAGAATTTCGTGTAATCCTCAATGTCACGCTCAGCACGTTTTTTCAGTTCGCTCAGCACACGGCTGGTCACGCTATCGCGGATCTTCTCCAGCAAGGGGGATTTCTGCAGCGTCTCACGGCTGATGTTCAATGGCAGATCGGCCGAATCCACCACCCCGCGCAGGAACCGCAGGTACGGTGGTACCAGTTCCACGCCTTCATCCGTAATGAACACACGCTTCACATACAGCTTCACGCGGCGGCGGCGTTCGGGGTGGAACAGATCAAACGGCTTCATGCCGGGAATGAACAGGAGGTTGGTGTATTCCAGCGCACCTTCTGCCTTGTTATGCAGCACGGCCCACGGCTTCTCGGGGCTGTGCGCCACATGGCGGTAGAATTCCTGATATTGCTCATCCGTCACCTCGGATTTCGCCCGCGCCCAGATGGCCGAGCCATCGTTCAGCGTGTGGGTCACGCCTTCCGCATCCGTTAGCGTAATAGGGAAACCCACATGGTCCGAATAGGTGGAGACGATGAAGCCAAGCTTATGACGGTCGGTGTAATCTTTTTTCACCTCTTCCTTCAGGTACAGAGTAATCGCGGTGCCGCGCGGCCCGTCTTCCGCGGGGGCAACGCGATAGCTGCCCAATCCGTCGGACTCCCACTGCCATCGTTCGGCCTCGCCCGCCTTGCGGCTGGTGACGACCACGCGCTCCGCCACCATGAAGGCCGAATAGAAGCCCACACCGAACTGGCCGATCAGGTTCACGTCCTTCGCGGTATCGCCCGAGAGATTGCTCAGGAATTCCCCCGTGCCCGATTTAGCAATCGTGCCCAGATGCGCGACCATATCATCGCGGTTCATGCCGATGCCGGTATCCGTGATGGTAAGCGTGCCCGCCTTTTCGTCGTAGCTCAGGTGAATGTTCAGCTCCGGTTCGTCCTTCAGCAGGGCACTATTCTGCTGGGCTTCGTAGCGCAGCTTGTCGCATGCGTCGGATGCGTTGGAGATCAGCTCGCGCAGGAAAATATCGCGGTTGGTGTAGAGCGCATGAATCATCAGATGCAGCACGCGCGCGGTTTCCGCCGCAAATGCATGGGTTTCGGTGCTGGGTTGTTCGGTTGGTTTTTTTGCGGTCTTAGCCATCATATCCCTCTTGTTGCTGTTGGGTGGATGGGTGCCATATGGCGCTTCATGAAAAAAATGCAAGGTTTGGCCAAAATTGACATCAAACCGTAACAGATACGCCGTAATTTGAAGGGGACTTTTCTTCTTTTTTGGACGTTTGTTTGCATTTGCAATCAGGGCCTTAGCCAGAAGGGAAGTCCGGGCTTGCACCTCATCAGGTCGATGAGAATGCCTGTTAAGTATGGAAGAACGATATGAAGAAAACCAAACCAGCGCGTGCCGTCCGTCAAACGTCGGATCCGATTCTCAATACGTTGAGAAATCGGGTTCGGGGCGCGCTGAAGGAAACACTCGGCCGGCGCTGGAATCGCTTGGTCACCATGAAAGTGGTGGCGAACATCAAGCAAGTCGAGATCAAGTTTGCCAATGGTATTTCGAGGGCCTTGGTCGCTCGCGTAAAGGCGGGCCTCAAGCGAGTGGCTGATAACATCCGTGGCGCGCAATACTGCTCGGATGCCCACGTTATTCGTTTAACCTAACCGCGTAAACGGGGGGAGTGGTGCTTATCGGAACCGAAAGGTTTCGGGGCATCGCTCCTTGCGGTTGTTTAGTCCGGCAGGAGCCGGACCAGCCTTGAGCCAACGCGAGTTGCCGCGCAGTAGGCGCGGTCGGCGAGCAATCTTATAATTTCTGCCCCAGCGCACGTGCACCAAGCAACGCATCAGCCAGTACACAGGCCATCATCGCCTCGCCCACCGGCACGGCGCGAATGCCCACGCAGGGGTCATGGCGGCCTTTGGTGACGATCTCGGTATTCTCACCCGATTTGGTGACCGTCTCCACGGGGGTGAGGATGCTGCTGGTCGGCTTCACCGCGAAGCGCACCACCACCTCCTGCCCGCTGCTGATGCCACCAAGAATGCCACCCGCGTTGTTGCTCAAAAATTCAACGCTGTCACCGCGTGACCGCATGCGGTCCGCATTCTGTTCGCCACGTAAGGCAGCGGCTTCAAACCCTGCGCCAATTTCCACGGCCTTCACCGCGTTAATGCTCATCATGGCGAAGGCAAGCCGCGCATCCAGCTTTTCGTAGATCGGGTCGCCAAGGCCTGCGGGCACGCCGTGCGCCACCACCTCAATCACCGCGCCGAGCGAGGAACCATCCAGCCGCGCGGCATCCAGCGTTTGTGCCCAGCGGGCAGCGGCCGATACATCCGGGCACCAGAACGGGTTGCGATCAATCTCGTCCCAATCGAAATTCGCACGGTCAATTTTGTCAGCACCCAGCTGCACCATGTAGCCGCGCACGCGCATCCCCTCACCCTCCCGCTGATGCGGGTCCCTCCCTCTCCCGTGGGGAGAGGGTTGGGGTGAGGGAGCAGCGTCGATGATTTTCCGTGCAATGGCCCCCGCGGCGACGCGCATGGCGGTCTCGCGCGCGCTGCTGCGCCCACCGCCGCGATAGTCGCGGATGCCATATTTCGCGTCGTAGGTATAGTCGGCATGGCCGGGGCGGAAGCGGTCTTTGATGTCGCCATAATCTTTCGATTTCTGATCCTCGTTCACGATCATCAACGAAATGGGCGTGCCGGTGGTTTTACCTTCGAACACCCCGCTTAAGATTTTTACCGTATCCGGCTCGCGCCGCTGGGTGGTGAACTTGCTTTGGCCGGGTTTGCGTGCATCCAGAAACGGTTGAATGTCGGCTTCGCTGAGCGGGATCAGCGATGGCACCCCATCCACCACGCAGCCGATGGCTTCACCGTGGCTTTCGCCCCAGGTGGTGAAACGGAAAATATTGCCGAAGGAATTACTAGCCATAAGGTGTCCGATAGCATTGGCACGATGATATGTCATTACGTTGTATTCCAGCGTTCGCTGGAATGACGTTTATTTGTTTATGTGTGGCGAATGCTAGAGGCGGCCTCGCACAGGACCGGAGTGTAGCAGCGCTACATGAGGATCCGAGCAAGGACGTGACACCGCAGACGCCCGCAGAAACAATTAAACCAGCGCAATATCGGGCGCGTCTTTGGATTTCATACCCACCACATGGTAGCCCGAATCCACATGCACGTTCTCGCCCGTGGTGCCGCTGCCCAGCTCCGAAAGCAGGAACAATGCGGCACCACCCACGTCTTGAATGGTGGTGTTGCGACGTAGGGGCGCGTTGAATTCGTTCCACTTCAAAATATAGCGGAAATCACCGATACCGCTGGCCGCAAGTGTTTTAATGGGGCCGGCCGAAATGGCGTTGCAGCGAATATTGTATTCGCCGAGATCCACTGCGAGGTATTTCACGCTCGCCTCGAGCGCCGCTTTGGCCACGCCCATCACGTTGTAATGCGGCATCACGCGCTCGGCACCAAGGTAAGTCAGCGTCAGGTACGACCCACCCGGGTTCATCATTTTATAGCTGCGGCGCACCACTTCGGTGAAGCTATAGACCGAGATATTCATGGAGTTCAGGAAGTTCGCCTTGCTGGTGTTCAGGTATTTGCCCGTCAGCTCGTTCTTGTCGGAGAAGCCGATGGCATGCACCACGAAATCCAGCGTGCCCCATTCTTTTTCCAGTGCAGCAAAGGTTGCATCCATGGATGCTTCATTGCTTACGTCGCACGGCAGCACGATTTTGCTGCCCACCGAATCGGCCAGCGGACGCACGCGCTTCTCCAGCGCTTCGCCCTGGAAGGTGAAGGCTAGCTCCGCGCCCTGCGCGTGCAGGTACTGGCTAATGCCCCAGGCAATGGATTTATCGTTCGCCACGCCCATGATCAGGCCACGCTTGCCTTTCATCAGGGTACCGGTGGGGATGGTCTGTTCGGTCTCGTCGGTCATGACACTACTCATGCTGTTGTTTTGCCGGGGTTATAGGAGCATTTGCGGGGCAATGGCAACAAAGAAAAAGGGAGTGGCGCGCGCCACTCCCTTGCGAATCGTTACCGATCAGCCGGTTACTGGCTGACGATCTGCCATTGGCCATCAGGCTGGCGGCAGGCGGTGCCGTAGCCGCGCTCGGTGCGGCCACCCACGTTGATGGTCGAGGTAAATTCACGGCAATATTGGCCATTCGGGTTTTGGTAATAGGCCGCAGGGGTGACGCTACCGGAGTTGCCCGATTGCGGGTTACTCCAGGGCAGAACCTGGCCGGGCTGGCCAGTTTCCAGCGCGCGTTGCTGGGTTTGGCTGTAATAGCTCATATCAGCACGATCCAGCGATGCGCCGATCTCGCGGCCAATGCCCGCGCCCAGCAGCGTACCGATCGCCACACCGGCCAGCTGGCCGTTGCCTTTGCCGAATTGCGCCCCCGCCACGGCACCGCCAACGGCACCAAGGCCTGTACCGATATCGGATTTGGTGAGCCCGCCGCCCCCCATCACACCACCGCGCTGAGCATTGTAGGCGTTCTGTTGGCCGTTGCACGCCGCAAGCAGGGTCACGGCCGTAAGCATGGCGAGGGATGATTTAAGCGATAACATGGTGCCTCCGTGGCAAAAGTCAGTGTGGTTGGTTCGTTCTTTGCGCCTGTCTATGCAACAAAACGCACGTTTCTTCAAGGCAAGTGAAGCATGGGCGAAATAAAAAACCTATGCATTCGTGGTTGATACGGATGCAGCCTGCGTTCCCCTGCGCACCGATTGATAGACCACGACCACAAAGATCAACCCGCCGATGATGGCAAGCAACCCGCCCAACCCCATGAAGCCAAGCGCGGCCTTCACATCGGGGGCAAGATTGGGGGTTTCACCCGCCGGGGTTTTGCGCAGCACGCCATAGCCGCCGGAATAGGCCAGCCCGCCAATATGCATCAGCTGCCCGACGCCGTAGAGAATCGGCTGCCAGAACGCGAGCCCACGCTGCGCCACGGGCGCATAACCAAAGCGTGGCAGCATGGCATAGGCAAGCCCCATGAGGGCCAGCGTGACGCCCACGATCGCGCCGTGGTAATGTGCGGGGATCACCACATTCTGGCCACGAATGAGCATGCCCAGCGCCCCGCCCGCCACAAACAGCACCAGCGAGCTGACGAGCGCCGAAGCAAGCGCCCGTTGCGCCCGGCGAAGGATGCGCCGCGCGCCCCAGAATTTCGCCATCACCAGCAGCGCCAGCAATGTGCAGCCAATCCCGCCGAGCGAGATCATCACTTTGGTGTGGTAGCCGATAAATTCCGGCGAGTCGAACGGGTACAGCACAAACCCGGCCAGATGCGCGCATGCCGTGAGCATCGTGAAAGCGTAACAGGCCTGCACCGCGCGGCGATTAAGCGGCTCGGCGGCGAGTAATTCCACGAGTGCAATCCACGCCGCCATCATTAGCAGTGTATAGGCGACTTGCAGCGTGTGCCCGCCTGCCCAGAACAGCGTTTCAAAGCGCACTTCCACGCCCAGATCGGCCGGCAGCAGCCGTGCCGACAGGAAGAATGCCACCAGCGCCATCAGCACCGCCCAGGCGGCGTAAATAAATCCGTGCAGATCATGCGGAATGCCGCGCCACGCACTGGGCCGCGCATAGTGCCATGCCACGGGTGCCGCACTCACCACCAGACCGGCAGCCAGCAGGCCCAAACCAAGTAGGAACGGCAAGTTATTCAGCACCGGAATGTAATTGCTTTTGATGACCTGCCAATGCGGATCCATCGGCGAAAGTGCCATCAATGCGGTGGCGGCCGCCACCGTCCAGAAGCCGCTGCGCCGCCAGAAATCATAATGTGCTTGCGGCAGCAGCAAGGCCCAGCCCATGCCACCGACGGCCAGAAACCACATCAGCACCGACAGATCCACATGCACCACCAGCGCCACGCCGAACAGCTCTTTCAGGCCGCCCAGCTGCGGTGTGCGCGCGATCACCAGTGCCACGGCAAAAATGCCCGCAATGGCCAGCGCAATGCCGCCCAGCAGTAGCCAGCGTTTTGCATCGCGAATCGTGAGGGTCGAAGGCATGGTCATGCGCTGCGCATACTCCCAATGCGGGGGCCGGCGCAAGTGCCAATCGCATGAACGATAATTCATTGGAAACCCGAGGGCGCATGCATTATGAGCCGCACCATGCCATTATCCGTCCAGTCCATGCGTCCAAGCCCGGCCCACTATCCGTGGATTCGCCGCTGGTTAAACCTGTGCCTTGCGCTCGTGGTGCTGATGGTGCTGATCGGCGGGCTGACACGGCTTACCGAATCAGGCCTGTCGATCGTGGAGTGGAAATTATTCTCCGGCATCCTGCCGCCGATGAGTCAGCAAGGCTGGGAGCGGGAATTCGCCGCCTACCAAACCTCGCCGGAATTCAAGCAGGTAAACAGCAATTTCAGCCTGGGGGATTTTAAGCGCATTTTCTGGCTTGAGTATATTCACCGCGTGCTGGGGCGGGTCATTGGACTGGCGCTGGTCGTTCCATTTTTATTCTTTGCTGCACGGCGCATGTTGCCACGCCGCCTGTTCTGGCGCATGGCATTTGCTTGCGTGCTGGTGGCCAGTCAAGGCACGGTGGGCTGGATCATGGTAGCCAGTGGGCTGGAAGACCAGCCGCGTGTGAACCCGCTAAAACTTGCCCTTCACCTTAGCTTGGCATTAAGCCTGTTTTGTACCCTGCTCTGGACGCGCTGGCAAATTGCCCCCGGCAGCCGCCCAAGCGGTTTGGCCTACACGGGCCGTGCGCTGCGCCTGCTGCTGATCGTCGCCGCCATTCAGATCGTGTTCGGCGCACTGGTGGCGGGTCTGGATGCCGGCTACAGCTACAACACTTTCCCGCTGATGGATGGGCGCTTCGTGCCCAGTGATCTGCATTTGCTTTCACCCTGGTGGCTGAACCATCTGGAGAATATTCGTACCGTGCAATTCCAGCATCGTATCGGTGCCTATGCTACCGTCGCCTGCTGCCTGCTTGCGGCGATGCTGCATTGGAAACATGCCCTGCCCTCGCAGCGCCGGGCGTTTCTCATGCTGGGCGGGGCGATTTTTCTGCAATTCGCGCTTGGGGTGGCCACGTTATTGTCGGTCATGAACATAGCGCTGGCCTCGGCGCACCAGCTTGGTGCGCTGCTAATGTTGACGGTTTTACTTTGGATTATCTGGTTATTCCCGCTCCGTATGGGCAGGAATTAACTTGCTGATTCAAAGCGCCCATGCGATAAGGCCGTTAAGAAAAAAGAACATGCAGAATCATCATTCCATCGATTACGATGCCGCGTTTAACGCGGCATTGAACCAGATCCGTGCCGAGGGTCGATATCGTGTTTTCACCGATCTCGAGCGTCAGGTAGGGAAATTCCCGCGCGCTTTTTCGCACCGCTCTGGCGAAGAAGTGATTGTCTGGTGCGCCAATGATTATCTTGGTATGGGCCAGCATGATGTCGTGCTGGATGCCATGCGTCAGGCCCTCAGCAGCATGGGTGCAGGCGCAGGCGGCACGCGTAACATCTCCGGCACGCACCACAAAATCGTGCAGCTGGAGCACACCCTGGCCGAGCTGCATCATAAAGACGCGGCACTGGTATTTACTTCAGGCTATGTGGCGAACGAGGCGGCACTCAGCACCCTTGGTGCCATGCTGCCTGGCTGCGTCATGTTCTCTGATGCGCAGAACCACGCCAGCATGATCAACGGCATTCGCCAAAGCGGGGCCGAGAAAAAAATCTTCCGCCATAACGATGTGGACCATCTGGCCAAACTGCTCGCGAGCACGGACATCCGCCGTCCGAAGGTCATCGCCTTTGAATCCGTTTATTCCATGGATGGCGACGTCGGCCCGATTAAAGAAATCTGCGCCCTCGCTCGCCAGTATAACGCACTCACTTACCTCGATGAGGTGCATGCGGTGGGCATGTACGGGCCGCATGGCGCTGGCATCGCCGAGCGCGAAGGGCTGATGGATGAGGTCGACATCATCCAGGGTACGCTTGCCAAGGCCTATGGTGTGATTGGTGGCTACATCACCGCGCGCCGCACCATTGTCGACATGATTCGCTCCTGCGCGCCGGGCTTTATCTTCACCACCACGTTGCCTCCCGCCATTGCCGCCGGGGCGAATGCCAGCATCCGCTACCTGATGGAAAGCAACGCCGAACGCGCCGCGCACCAAGCCAATGCACGGATGCTGAAGGCCATGCTGGTGGAAGCAGGCATTCCCGTGCTGCCCAACCATACGCATATCGTGCCGGTGATGGTGGGTGATCCCGCCTTGTGCAAACGCATCTCGGATATCCTGCTGGAAGAATACCGGATGTATGTGCAGCCGATCAATTACCCCACCGTGCGCAAAGGCACCGAGCGTCTGCGTATTACCCCTACGCCGCTTCATACCCCAGCGATGATGGCGCAATTGCGCGACGCACTGGTGGAAATCTTCGCCCGGCTGGATGTGCGCTACGACATGACGCAGCCTGCGAAAGAAAGTAAAGTCGCGTAATCATTCTGTCATAATTCTGCGCTATGGATGCGTCCATGAGCGACGACGCACAAGAGCAGCAAACCACCGTTCCCTACCGCAAGGGCGTCAAGCCGTTATCCTGGCCATGGCCGCAGCAGCCTCGTACTGCGCCACCACCGCCAAAGCCAGAACCGCATTCGCGCGACGCCTATTTCACGAATCCCGATATGCGCCTGCGCCCGCGTGAGCCGAGCATCGGCCAGATGCTGTATTTCACACCATCCAATCCACGGCTTGAGATAACCAGCTGGAACTTCCCCGAGATCCATGCGGAATTTATGCGTTTGCAATCCGCTTTAAATCTGTCCGCATATCGAGCCTACATTATCCCAGAATATCCCAGTGGTGCTGTTGTATATTATAGCCCGCGCGAAATTCTAATTGGTGCAAACTTTTTAAATCGTATTAATTATGACGGGGTGAATTGGGTGCTTGGCCACGAACTTGGGCATGCATGGCGGCATGCCAACCCCAAAGCACCAACCTTGCGTAGCAGCCTGCCACTCACCCAAGGAACGCATGTGAGCGAAGTGGAGGCCGATATTATTTCCGCATGCCTGGAAGGTAATGTGGCGCGCACGCTCAATGGCATGCAGGTCCTAAAAAGTCCGGCAGATAGGGAGCTTCACCCAGCAGGTGCCAAACGACGGCAATATGTGGCCAATACTCCGATGAGCCAATGCATCCTGCTGGATACTGAAACGCCAGACAATAACTTCATGCCCGTTCCATATGCTGTGCCTAAACTGAAGCCAGCAACCACCCACAAAAAAACCCGCGAGTAATTTCTCGCGGGCTTTTCGTTTTCGGCGTGGTTTGCCGACCGTGCTGTCTTACGCAGCGACGGCTTTGCTCAGACGCTCACTGGTTTCCGACAGGCGCTCATTCAGCGGTTCGGAAACATCGGTCGCGCACTGGAACAGTTTTTCTGAAAGCTTCACGCTCTCGGAGAAAAAGCTATCCATGTTGGTTTTCATGAATTTGCTGCTCAGGTCGAACATGTCGTTCAGGGTGCGGCAGCTCAGCAATTGTTTGCCCAGCTCCACGTTCTGCGAGAAAGTTTTATTGGTGTAGCTGATCAGCTCGGCACCAATTTCTTTTGATACGGTGATGGCAATATTGCTGCACTCCACCATCGCTTCGGCATTCTCGCGGGCCAGTTCCATGCTCTCGTTCAGCAAACGGTTGCTGCTGCTGGCGCCACGTGCCATTTGCTCGGCCGATTCACGGGCAAAACGCTGCATGGTTTCTGCGGCATTGTCTGCACCCGGCAGGGATTTGCTGAAATTGCTGAACATACCGTTCCATTGCGCCATGGGATCAGCGCCACCGAACATTTGATTCATCATGTCGTTGCCAGCACGCACGAAGCTTTGCGTGGCGGTCTTTACCTGCTCCGCTGCTTGGCGGGTCACTTCCGAAGCATCGCCGCCCGCGAAGGGAAGCTGATAGAGCTTCGCGCTTTGCTTGGCCCACTCATTGGCACCTTTTTGCCATTCGTTGGCGCTTTGCTTGGCCCAGTCAGCTTGTTTGCTGGCCACGCTTTTTGCCACGCTTGCGGTTGCCGCGGCGGCGCGGGTTTGCGGTTTGGAAATACGTTTGGCAGTGGTTTTCTTTTTCGTGGAAGCCATGGGATTCTCCTATTGTGCGATGCAGCGAAATATACGCATCCTCACGCAAAGGTCAAGCATTCACACTCTTTTATACGCAACTGCAATGTTGCGTCGCAGCATTCAGATCCATGCTCGATGCTTGAACTTACTCTTTTCCAAGTAACTTATCACGAAGTGCAGGCTCATTCGTCTTCGGACCAAGCCAGATATTCATGAAGCTGCGCACCAACGCCGCGTCAGCAACGCGGCCAACGGTAGCACCATTATGACGCATGGCCATGCCCTTGCCTGGCGTCACGATTGCACGCAACCGGTCGTTCTTTTTCACGTCTGGGATTACGCGCTGAAGCTGCTTTTTCCATACCGCTTTTTTGGCTTCCGGCAATGCCCCTGCATCAGCCATTTCTTCGAGCGAACGATCGACGATCTCGTCGGAAGTAAAGTTCATTAGGTATTGCAGCTCCAGCGCATGGGGCTGATCCGCGTCGTACTTCCCGCCCGGCGCGTAAAGCGTGGCATCGTACACATTCATGAACAGCACGCGCAGGCGCGCAGTACCGACTTTCTCAAGCGGTGCATCCGCCGCAAAACTAAGTGACGGCGCAAGTAGCATCAAGCAAGCGAGGAAAAAACGCGGCATGTTACAATCTCCGGGCGATGGTGAAATAAAGCGCATTCGGTAATACGCGCATGAGCTTCATGAACCAGCTGAAAGCCGGTGGAAAATGAATCTCGTAGCGATCATCCGCCATGCCATCGGCAATGAATGTCGCCGCCCGTTCCGGGGTGATGATGTTGGGCATGCTAAAATCATTTTTGTCGGTCAGGCGGGTTTTCACAAAGCCGGGACTTACCAGCTGCACAGTCACGCCCGTGGCATCGAGATCAATGCGCAAGCCTTCGGCCAGATTGGTCATGGCGGCTTTGCTGGCGCCATAGCCCATCGATTTCGGTAAGCCACGATACGCCGCCACCGACGATACCAGCACCAGCCGCCCTGCCCCGCGCGCCAGCATGGGCGGCAAGGCCGCATCCAGCACGCGCAAGGCACCGTTCAGGTTGATGTCGATCGTATCAAGCGTGGCCTGCAGCTGCCAGTCCTTCGCGCCCATCGGCGTGTAGATGCCCGCGGCAAAAACCATCGCATCCAGCGGCGTCGCAATCTGCGCATGGGCCGCGCGCACCTGTTCGGTGTTGGCCACGTCGCACACCAGCGCTTGGTGGCCCTGGCCTGCCATTTCAGCGACCAACGCCTCCAGCTTCTCGCGCTGACGCGCACTGACGATCAGCTGCGCACCGCGATTGGCTAACTCCAGCGCTAAGGCGCGGCCAATGCCTTCGCTAGCGCCCACCAGCCAGATGGTTTTGCCACGCAACTCCATGGCTAGTCCTTCAGCTTCTGGAAGCCGATATCGAGCGTGGCGACCGTGATACCGAATTTTTTGATGCGCGTATGGTTCATCAGGTAGGTGTCGTCGATCAGGTACAGGCGATCATCCATGCTGAAGCGGGTTTTGCTGCCGTTGCGGTCGCGCTCCAACACATATTCCATAATAACGGCATTGCCCATCTGGCGGCCTTTGGCTTCGCCGATAATATCATGCGCGGTGCCGGTGAAGCTGCCATCCTCGTTGATCTTAAAGGTCCAGATGCGCTCTTCTTTGTGGCCATCGGCATAGGTGAAGTTCTCTTTCAGCGTGCCGGAGTTCTTATCCCACGTGCCCTCGAGCGTGGCAGTAAACCGCTCGATCACTTCGCCTTTGATGTCCGTGATGGTGCCGAAGGCAATGAGTTTGCCGTTCAGATATTCCCGCACATCGAATACGGGCTTGTTGTCCTTATAGGCTTCGACCGTGGGGCTGGCACAGCCGCCAAGCAACGCCAGCAGCCCGATAGAAATAAGGGTCACAAGGCCCATGATCATACTGGATAGGGTCATTTTTTCCTCCGTTTAAGCGTGCGTAATATCCAGCTGCACCACATCGGTACGTCCGGCCCGGAAGGCACCAATGCAGCAGCCGATATAAAATCTCCAGCTGCGCAGGAAGGCTTCCGTATAACCCAGCGATAAGATGTCCGCCTCGCGGGCATCGATGCGCTGCAGCCATTCTTCCAGCGTTTTGGCGTAATCCAGCCCGAACGCGTAAATCTCGTTGATCTGCAAGCCTGCGGCAGCAATCTGCTCGCGCAGTTTTTCGATGGAAGGCAACAGCCCACCGGGGAAGGTGTAATGCCGAATGAAATCGCTGCGGGCGCGGTAGCCCTCGAAATGCGCATCATCAATCGTGATGGTTTGGATCACGGCGCGGCCGCCCTGCTTCAGACGTTCTTTCACCGCCTTGAAATAGACTGGCCAATATTGCTCACCCACAGCCTCGAACATTTCGATGGATACGATGGCATCGTAGCTGCCGGTCTCGTCGCGGTAATCGACCAGCTTTAATTTGGCGCGATCCTCAAACCCGCAGCGCTGCATGCGGTTCTGCGCGAATTCCAACTGCGACGGCGATAGCGTGAGCCCCGTGAGGCGATGTCCGGCGCGCATCGCATCCTCCGCGAAGCCTCCCCAGCCGCAGCCGATCTCCAAGATATGCTCCAGCCCCTGCAACTTACCCAGGATACGACCATATTTCGCATGCTGCGCCTCGGCAAGCGTGCGCTCCTGCCCCTCATACAGCGCCGAGGAATAGGTCATCGTTTCATCGAGCCAGAGCTTGTAGAAGTCATTGCCCACATCGTAGTGCGAGCGGATGTTGAGCTTGCTGTTGCGCTTGGTATTGCGGCGCATCCAGTTCACGAAGCGGAAGATCTGCTGCACCCAGCGATGGCCATTGACCACTTTCTCCAGCGGCTCGAAATTCAGCACCATGTAATGGAACAGGGTGCCAAGATCATTGCTGCTCCACAGATTCTCGATATAGGCTTCGCCAAAGCCAATATCGCCGCGCATCAGCGAATAGCGGATCGATTTCCAGTCATGGATATGAAAATCCGCGGTGGGGCCGGGATTGGGTCCGGTGAAGCGGTGCACATGGCCCGATGGCGTGGTGACGTGCAGGCTGCCAAATTTCGCCTGCTTAAAGAGATGCACGAACAGCTTTTCAATCGCACTGTCTTTTTGTTGGGTCAGGACCATGATGTTACCTTGGGTTCTTTCTGGATGGGTTTCGCACGGTAGCGAATTTTTTTGAAAATAAGGCGGAATGCCTCGAAATGGATCAGCGTGATCACCTTCACGGTGACGAGCGGAATGCTAAGAAATGCGCGCCAAAGCTGGCTGCGCGTCATGGGCAGAAGCGGCCCGTGCATAGCGGTGAGCAGCGACAACTCCCCATCCGCCCCGTAATGATCGATGAAAATACCGATCTTGTCGGCCTGCGGCACGATGCGGAACCGGTAGCTACCTTCCACGGCAAAGAAGGGCGATACGTGAAAGTCTTTGCTGGTGGTGATCCAATCCTCCGGCCCGATATCCGACCCATCGCCCTTGGCCAACACGTAGCTATGCGTTTCACCGAAGGTGTTGTTCACCTCGGCAATGGCGCAGCGCAGCGCGCCTTGCGCATTAAAACCCAGCCAGAAGCTCACCGGGTTGAACACATAGCCCAGCACGCGGGGCATGGTGATAAGCACGAGATGCGCCACATCCGCCCCCTGCCCGAACCGTGCCAGCGTTTGCTTGGCCCAATCGGCGCTGTCGCTGCCGTCGCGCACACCATGGTCGCGCTGCAGGAAGCTAAGTAGATTGAACCGATCGACGGAGAAAATACCCCGCGCTGCCGTCGCCATCGATGCGACGGGTAGGCTCAGGTAATAGACGTTGTAGTGGAATGCATGCGCGCGCGGACGAGTGCGCTTGTGCATCACCCGCGTGCGCAACAGGTGCGGCGTCGTTAACCACGCTGCCTGCACCATACTGCTCATGCGCGCTCCCACGGAATCACGGCGCCAAGGCCCTTCGCCGCGCGCACGGCCGACCAGATACCGTCTTCATGGAAGCCATAGCGCTGCCACGCACCCACGTAAGAAATGCGATCCACGCCATTGATGCTGGGCAGCTGCGCCTGCGCCTGAATGGCTGGCTCATCGAAGATCGGGTGGTCGAAATCATGCTGATCATAGATCAACGCCGCAGCTGGCTCGCGCGGCGGATTGAGCGTCACGATCAGCGGATGCTCGCGCGGCAAATCCTGCAGCAGGTTCATCCAGTAGCTCACCGCCAGTTGCGGCGCTTCGTCGCGCACCTGCTCGGTCAGGTACACCCAGCTTGCCCAGCAGCGTTCCTCACGCGGCATGAAGCTGGTGTCGCCATGCAGCACCATGCGGTTGGGCTGGAAGCGGAATGCCCCCAACACCTCACGCTCGCGCGGGCTGGGGTTGGTGAGCATGGCCAGCGATGCATCGGCATGTGCGGCCATCACCACATGGTCATAGACCGCCTCGCCGCCCTGTGCGTCGCGCACGCGCACGCCCGCTTCAGTGCGGGTGATTTCCACCGCCGCATGCGCCAGCTTCACCTGCGGCTGCACGGCGGCCAGCAGCTTCTGTACATATTGCCGGCTGCCACCGGTGACCGTGCGCCAGAGTGGCTGACCGTTGATATCCAGCAGCCCGTGATTTTCAAAGAACTGCACGAAGGTGCGCGCGGGATAATCCATCATGGTGGCAACCGGGCAGCTCCAGATCGCGCCACCAATGGGCAAAATGAAATACTGCGCAAAATGCTCGCCTACACCGCTGGCGCGCACCAATTCGCCCAGCGTGCGCCCATCAGGATTTTTCAGGAAGGCTTTGGCGTAGCGGCTGAAGCGAAAATAATCGCGCCCCATGGCGTAGCGCCGCCCATCGAACAGCGACGCCAGCGTGGGGAACACCCCGCGCAGGCTTTTGCTGGAATATTCAAACGCACCATTGGCCACGCTGGCGGCAAAGCTCATGTTGCTGGCGTGGCTTTCCACGCCCAGCGCCGCGAACAAGCCCAGCAGGTTGGGGTAGTTGCGGTCGTTGAACACGATGAAGCCCGTATCCACCGCAATGGTGCGGTCACCCACTGTCACTTCGCGCGTGCGCGCATGGCCGCCGGGGCGGTCCTCCTTCTCATACAGCGTAATCTCGTGCTGCGGCGCCAGCAGATAGGCAGAAGCGAGGCCCGAAATGCCGGAGCCGATGATGGCAATGCGCATGCGCGTTTTCCTGTAGCAGCGTTTTTTATTACGCTGGAACGTAAAACGCCCACCGGCCAGAAGCAAGTGGGCGTTTCGTAAGTTACTTAACTTTAAGAAGCTTAACCGTTGGCAACTTTTTTGGTGGTCGCCAATTCGGTGCGCACTTGCTTGGCCGCAGCCACCATCGCGCGCAGCGCAGGGTCTACTTCCTTCCAGCCGCGGGTTTTCAAGCCGCAATCCGGATTCACCCAGACCTGCCCCGGCTCCAGCACTTCCAGCGCTTTGTGCAGCAACGTCACCATTTCTTCCTGACGCGGCACGCGCGGCGAGTGAATATCATACACACCCGGCCCGATCTGGTTGGGGTATTTGAAATCACTGAACGCGCCGAGCAGCTCCATCGCGCTGCGCGAGGTCTCGATCGAGATCACGTCGGCATCGAGTGCGGCGATGTCGGTCATGATGTCGTTGAACTCGCAATAGCACATATGCGTGTGGATCTGCGTGGCATCCTCCACGCCGGCAGCGCTGAGGCGGAATGCATCCACCGCCCATTTTAGGTAGGCAGCTTTGTCGGCGTTGCGCAGCGGCAGGCCTTCACGCACGGCCGGCTCGTCGATCTGAATCAGGCGAATGCCCGCTTTCTCAAGATCCACCACCTCGTCACGAATCGCCAGTGCGATCTGTTTCGTGGTGATCTCACGCGGTTGGTCGTCGCGCACGAAGCTCCATTGCAGGATCGTCACCGGACCGGTGAGCATGCCTTTCACGGGCCGCTCGGTCAGGCTTTGGGCGAACTCGCTCCAACGCACGGTCATGGGCTGCGGGCGCGAGACATCGCCGAAGATAATCGGCGGCTTCACGCAGCGCGAACCATAGCTTTGTACCCAGCCATTGCTGCTGAAGGTGAAGCCCGCCAGCTGCTCGCCGAAATACTCCACCATGTCGTTGCGCTCGAACTCCCCATGCACCGGCACGTCGATATCCGCCTCCAGCTGATACTGGATGCAGGCGCGCGTTTCCTTCTCCAGGAACGCATCGTATTCCGCTTCGCTCAACTCGCCTTTTTTGAACTTGGCGCGCGCTTCACGCACTTCGGCGGTTTGCGGGAACGAACCGATGGTCGTGGTTGGCAGCGCGGGCAATTTCAGCAAGGCTTGCTGGGCCGATTCACGCTTGGTGAAGGGGCTTTTGCGCTCCAGCATGGCTGGGCTCACCGCCGCTAAACGCGCCTTCACTTCGGGGTTGTGAATGCGCGGGCTGCTGCGGCGCGCTTCAATGGCCTTGGCGTTGGCGGCCAAGGCAGCGGCCACGTCTTCACCACGGGCGGATTTAGCCAGCGTGGCCACTTCTTCCAGCTTTTGCTGACCGAAGGCGAGCCATTGTTTCAGCTCCGCATCCAGCTTGCTTTCAGCAGCTAAATCCACCGGGCTGTGCAGCAGCGAGCACGAGCTTGCCACCTGCACGCGCTCCGCTCCCAGCTTGGCTTTTGCCTTATTGATCAGCTCTAACGATTGGCCAAAATCATTCTTCCAGATATTGCGCCCATCCACCACGCCCAGCGACAGCATCTGCGCGGGCTGAATCGCGGCCAGCGCGGCATCAAGCTGCTGCGGCTCACGCACGAGATCGATATGCACACCTGCGGTATTCAAGCCAAAGGCCAGTGCGGCATTGTCGCGCAACCCAGCGAAGTACGTGGTCAGCATCAGCTTCAGGCCAGCGTTGTTCAGCGCCGCATAGGCGGTTTTGTAGGCGGCTTTTTGCGCGTCGGTGAGGTCGAGCGCCAAGAATGGCTCGTCGATCTGCACCCATTCGGCACCGGCTTCTTTGAACTGCGCCAGCAGCTGCGCATAGACCGGCAGCAGCTTCGGCAGCAGCGCCAGCGGGTCCGACCCATCACGCGCTTTGCCAAGGCTGAGATACGTGACCGGGCCGATGATGACCGGGCGCGCGTTGATGCTTTGGGCGCGGGCTTCCTTGAACTCATCGACCGCTGGGGCGAAGCCCAATGTGAACGCCGTGTCAGCAGCGAATTCGGGCACGATGTAATGGTAGTTGGTATCGAACCATTTGGTCATTTCGCAGGCAACGACGTCGATGCCGTCTTTCTGGTGGCCGCGCGCCATGGCGAAATAGACCGACAGCGGATCGCCTCCTTTGAGTGCGTCATAGCGCGCGGGAATGACACCGAACATCAGCGAGTGGTTCAGCACCTGATCGTAGAACGCAAAGTCACCGCTGGGGATGTGGTCGATGCCAGCATCCTTCATGCGCTTCCAGTTCTCGGAGCGGATAGCCTTGGCCGTGGCAAGCAAATCGCTCTGCGAGGTGTCGCCTTTCCAATAGCTTTCGAGGGATTTTTTAAGTTCGCGCTGTGCGCCAATACGGGGAAAACCGAGAATTGCGGTGGTCACCATTTTGTATCTCCTTTGGGCCTTGCCCTTGGATGGTTGTGCCAAAATTGGGACGTGTGGGATAGCAGCCCTACGCGCGAACGCAAGGGAAAAGCTTAGGCTTGCGGTTTTTTAATGGGCTGGCGCATAGCGCGCCCGGTCGATCAGCACGCCGAGCAGGCGCCATAGCACCCACGCATTCAGCGTGTGCCAAAGGAAATGCGTGCCCCAGGGAAAGATCTCGCAGATCTCGCGATCGACGGTGCGAAAGGTAAGCGACAGGCACCACACGAGCAGCACTCGCCCGAATACATGGCCTACGGCTGGCTGCACGTGCGCGACCGCCACGGTCAGCACCACCAGCGTAAGGAAGGTGGGAATATACATGATGGTGCCGTTGAGCAGATCCGGCGGCAGGCTTACCTGCGCCAGCATCCCTAGCCCGAAATACGCTGCCCATGCCAGCAGTGTTTTGCCCCAACTGAGACCAAGCAGCCGTCGCAGCGCCGAGATAAGATAGAGGTTGATGAATAACGTGATGGGCAGCACGTCCATCAGCATGGTGTGGTGGCTGGCGAAGATGTGCCACAGCCCGCTGCCCACCCCAATGGCGAACAGGAATATCACCAGCGCCCACAGATCGGCCCGAAAGCCCGAGCGCAGCTTCCACAACGCGCGGGCCGATAGCAGCGCCGCAAGAATGAACAGCAGGTTGGTCGCCGCGTTCAGTGGCTCGGCCCACAGGCCTGCCTCGCCCGCACGTTCGCAATAGGCATCAAGGTAGGTAAGCACGCTGCCAGGTTCATTCGCCATTCATGCCTCCCTAAAATGCACTGCTATCGCCCGCCATGCGGCGAAGCCGTGCCTCACGGTTGACGTTGCGAATGACCTGTTTCAGCAGAATATAGAGCAGCGTTGCGTTCAGCGTGTGCCACAGAAAATGCGTGCCGATGGGCAGCATATCGCACACTTCACGGTCGATCGCCCGGCAGAACAGCGAACACACCCCAATGATCGCCGCCAACATGAAATGCTGGGAACTTGGCCGCGCTTTCAGGTGCAAATGCACCGCGATCATGATCAGCGCGATCATGCTGGAAAGATACCCAATGGAATCGTTCAGCGCGTTGGGGAACTGGTGCACGAAGATGTGGCTGAAGCCCACAAAGGCCACGAACGCGACCGTCGCCTGAAACAGGTTGCAACGGCCAATGCGGAACAGCACGCTCCAGAAATACAGGATGATGAAGAACACAATGGCTATCGTGTCCATCAGTTCCGTGGTCCGGCTGGGGAAGGCATGGAACAGAATGCTATTCACCCCAATAATGAAGGTGATGAAGATCAGCGCCAGAATGTCCCACACCCAGCGGCCCTGCACATCCTCTTCTTTTTTGTAATAACGGTAGATGGAAATGGCCACCGCCATGAACGCGAACGATGACAGCACATTAAGCGGCTCGCCCATCACCCCTTCAGCACTGCGTTCGCAGATGCCATACCAATGTGTGAGGGGCGCAGTGTTCTCCATTCCTCACCATTACCATAAATTTCAGCGCCTTGCGCGTGAAAAATGATGCTGCATTGCAGCGGACTAGCGAAGCAGGCCCGAAAACCGCTCCCCAATAAAGGCGCAGGCATGGCTGGTGGGCTCTGCCCGCGCGCTGTAGACCGAGCCATGGTAGAAATAGCTGCCCAGCCCCACCGTGAAGATCATGCAGCCGTACAGTGCATGCTCGATACATACCAGCGCCAGCGAGCGGGTACGCTGATAGGTGGCGGCAAAGATCACCCCGCCGATGAGGCACATCAGCGGCGCGACCCAGTTCTGGAAGATCAGATGGGCCGCACCAAACAGCACACCGCTGGCCAGCACGATCAACGCTGGGGTGGGAAAGATGCGCCCGTAACGCTGGAAGAAAAAGCTACGGAAAATAATTTCCTGCGGCACCACGGAAAGCAGCGGGTACGCCACCATCACCACCGCCCAGAATTTCGGGCGCGAGCAGGCGAAGCTTAAAAACGTCATCGGTTTCCAGGCCAGCACCAGCAGGCAGGTCAGCAGCGTGCATAACGCAAAGCGGCCCAGCACGCGGCGCAGGTTGGCTCGGTTCAGCTCGGCCCAGCGCCAGCCGATGCGATCGGGCAGGTCCACCACCGCGCGATAGACAAGGTGGCAATACAGCGTACCCAGCCAAAGTAACGGAATCATGTAGCGGATAGGGATGATAGTAGAAACCGCCAGCGGCAACCCCACCATGAGCACCAGTAACTCGGTTGCGAGATAGATTTTGCTATTTAAAACGCGGCGCATAGGGGCAGTTACATGGCGCGCGGCGGCATAAAAGCAAGCCCTGCTGCAGCAAAAGAACGCTTTTTCCCATGCTTGCGAAAAATAGTTGCTGCCCCAAACCCTTTATGGCATAGAACGGCCTCCTCGCGATGCGTGAGGCATGTTACCGTGTTCCGCGATAGCTCAGCGGTAGAGCAATCGACTGTTAATCGATCGGTCGCTGGTTCGAATCCAGCTCGCGGAGCCATAACACAAAACCCAGTCCTTGCGGCTGGGTTTTGTGTTATGGGCCCGCGCGCTGCTAGTAAGAGACGGCGCTGGTTCGCGCAAATGGCCAGCAGGCCATTTGGAGTGCGAGGGGCCACGCCCGAGCAACCCGCAGGGCGGCGTTCAGCAGAACGCCGTCAATCCACGATGATTGACTGAATCTTTGTCCAAGATTATGCGTAGTTTGATCTAATGCATCTTTCAGGAGAACCTAATGGTTGCCATCCCCAAAAAAGTAGCTGAACGCCTGTCAGCTGGCATAAAACGCTTCCAACCAATTCTTTTGGATGCACGGGCGCGTGATGTCGGAGAGGCAGATACGGTAACGATCGTCAAAGACATGTTGGAAGGCGTATTTGGCTATTGCAAATACACTGAGGTTACCTCTGAGCACGCTATTCGTGGCACTTATTGTGATTTAGCGATTCGTATAAATGGCATGCTACAAACGCTTATGGAAGTTAAGGCTATTGGCCTAACTCTTAAAGACAATCACATTAAACAAGCCATCGACTACGCCGCGAATCAAGGCGTTGATTGGGTAGCACTGACGAATGGTATTCAATGGCAAGTATATAAAGTACATTTCACTAAGCCTATTCAACATGAACTCGTAGTGGATATAGATTTCTGCGCACTAAATGCAAAAAAAGAACATGATTTATCGCTTTTGTATTTATGGTGCAAAGAGGGTTGGGCTAAATCCGTAATCGGCGACCATTATGAAAAGAAACAAAGCCTGAGTCGCTATTACGTTGGCGCAACAATTTTAAGTGAGCCAGTTCTTAAGGTAATCAGGCAAGAACTTCGCAGACTTTCTCCAAATGTAAAAATAGAAACAAACCAAATACAGAAAGTCATCGAAGAAGAAGTGATTAAGAGAGAGGTACTTGAAGGTGAAAAAGCTGACCAAGCGCGAAACAAAATCGCTCGTTCAGCAAAAAAAGCACTCAAAGAGAAGCAACAGAAAGAACAAAATCAAATGACTACATTAGGACTTGATTCTGAAGAAGTCGCCTAATCCAACGCAGAGTTTTATACCTCTCCAAAACCCAGCCCTTGCGGCTGGGTTTTGTGTTTTGGGTACGTGGGCAGGCAGAAAGAAGCGGCGCTGGTTCGCGCAAATGGCCAGCAGGCCATTTGGAGTGCAAGGGCCCACGCCCGAGCAACCCGCAGGGCAGCGTTCAGCAGAACGCCGTCAATCCAGCAAAAAAGATCCCCTAGTATGTGATGCAATGAAAGGTTACTGTGCTACCTGATAGCAAAGTCATGATCTGATCGATTAAGAAGTGTTTTATAAAAGTACCAGCTTCATCACGTTAACTGCTAGGGTAATACAATGCGCACACGCAACCATCTGACACACCTAATGGCATACATGCTCTTGGCAATCATGCTCTCAGGTTGTGTGGGCAGCCGTTATAATAATACTGATGACACAGGCGAACTGCGGCACTTAACTTCGTTAAAAGAGCTACAAGGCACCTACGCGAATCAAGCCCTAGATCATAATGATGCAGGCACTAAACCGGACACAACAACACCGCTTTCGTACAAGCTGTTGAACTACTGGGTAGACACAAATTTAATACCGGCAACGTTTAGGATTACTTACATAAATGACAAGCAGCTTCACTTCGCCGCTTTCAACACTCAAGGCGCATTAGTCCAGCAAAAGACCATTACTTCCCCGCAAGATTTCATATTTAGAGATGGCTGGTTGGTGATGGACGAAAGAACGGTTGATAGCGATAAGGGCACAGACTACAGCAAAAAAACGCTTGTTAGTTACAGCTTAAATGACACAGGAAATTTAGTGTACCATGGAGAGGTAACTGGAGCGGGAATGTACCTTTATGTCTTTCCCGGATACACACGGGTTAGAATTCATTACGAATACCAGCGCTTGAGCCATTAGCGTAAAGGCACGCCACCGTATCGCATGTAGGTATATCTAGATTATCGCCCTACCCCCCCCGCACGACGTTTCTGCTGCGCATCATGGAACCCGTGCATGCCATTGCGCCACTGGTAGGCCACCACGGCACCCTTCACACGCGGCAACATCCACAGGCATAGCAGCGTGGCGGTGGGCAGCCACAGCAGCGCATGCAGCCACATGGGCGGCGCAAACAGCATCTCCACCTCCACCACCAGCGGCACGAGGATGTGGCCCAACAGCACGATCACGATGTAAGCGGGCAAATCATCCGCCCGGTGGTGGTGCAATGCCTCGCCGCAATGTGGGCATGCGGGCTGCACTTTCAGATAGGCCCCGAACAACGCCCCCTGCCCGCAGGCCGGGCAACGCTGTTTCCAGCCGCGTTTCAGGTCGTGCATCAGCGAGGGTCGTAATGGGGAGGAAGATTCATTTTGCATAGGCCTGCTATGGCGCATTCGCCTGAGCAGTGCAAGCGTTAGCGCTGCGTGAACCTCTCACCATTCGCTTGCAATCGTTGGACGTGGCTTAAAGACGGTTCTGGCTGCGTTTCACTCTTTATCCAGTTTTGCATTTTACGAACGGCATCGACGAACTTATCCTGAGACCCTAGCAGCACACGGCCTCGGTCTTTGCGCTCTATCTCCAGCGCGTTGGTCATGCTATGCGCAATCGTTTCATCTAACTGCTGCTCCATGGCCATGCCCCAAAGCAACTCGTGCGTACGCACGATAATGATGCGCCCAAGCCTTTTTTGCTGTTCGCTCATCTTATTGGATAATCGAGAGTCACCATTTGCAAACAACATAACGCGCGGCAGTTTGTTGCGAACTACATAGGTACTGATATCGCTGGCCAGACTAAGCAGCGTTCGGTCGCCCAAATCACTGTATGGATTATTGCTAGACTTCGACGCGTTGTTTGTTTTTGAACCTTGCTTCAAACTTTTGCTTACAGCCCCACCCAGGCGCTGATGCGTGTGTGGCATGAGCACTGTATTCTGTTGCGTATTATTTCTTTTATCAGGCACAGTTTGGCGGGACTGTACCGCCATAGGTACGGATTTCGCCTTAGGTTGCATGGTGGCAGGGCGTAACTCTTCAATGTTAGGAAATGGCACGGCTTGCCGATGGTATTCACGTGATGGATAGCGGCGTTCTCCGGCGGCGGTAATGGGGCGCCATAACTCTGGGTCGGTTTTCGTATCGACGATCACAATACCGCCACGCGGCTTTACACTGACCTCACCAGCCTCCAGCATCTCTGAGGTGCTGGCATAGGCACGCACAAGCCCATCCTGCGCCATGGATTCCAGTGCGTTGTACAGCACCAACGAATCGGGCTGGCGGATTTGGAACGGGTGACGATGTTTGGGAAATTGCAAGACGCCGTTTTCGTCGTGTTCTAAATCAAGGCAGCCCGCCGCCGACGGCAGAATCTCGTTCAGTACGACGCGGCTAATGACCACGGTGTAGTGTTTGGATAATTGCCGCAAGACATGTTCTGCCAGATGGGCCTGTCCAGATTGCGATTCCGGGCGCATCGCATAATCATGGATTAACTCTCCCCTGCCCAAATCCAGCAACGCAGAGGCATCCATAAGTACGATTTTCAAGGCGCGCGGCATAGCGAATCTCTTTTATTAAGCGCGCACACTACCCAGCTTCTATGACAGCCGCATGACAGCTTGATGACAGCTTGATGATGACTGGCAGCCGATCTATGCGCGCACCGCCGCGCGCGAAAGCCGATCATGAATCGCTTCGCCTAGCCCTTCGGCGGGCACGGGCATGACGGCGATGGCAGCGCGCCCCTCTGCATCCAGCGCACGCAGATGGGCAAATAAGTTAGCCGCCGCCTCGGCCAGATCACCGCGTTCAGAGAGATTCAGCACCTGCGCTGCCCCCTGTAACGGGTTGGAGCCGAAGGCCAGCAAGGCCTCATCGGCCGCAACAGAGGTCGCGTTCAGCCGTACGGGCGTGCTGGGGGCGTAATGGCTAGCCAGCTGGCCGGGGGCCAAAAGCGGGCCATGACCGGGCGTGTCGCCCTGCCCCAGCGGGCCGGTAATACGCTCCAGCATGGCACGGGTGATGCTTCCGGGGCGCAGCAGTCGAGGCTGCGGGCCCGAACAATCCACCACGGTGGATTCCACGCCCACCGCGCAGGCACCCCCATCCACAATCAGTGGCACGGCATCGCCCAGCTCTTCGGCCACATGCGCGGCCGTGGTGGGGCTGACGCGGCCCGAACGGTTGGCGCTGGGGGCTGCCACGCCGCCACCGAAGGCGCGCAATAATTGCTGCGCCGCCGGGTGCGCTGGCACGCGAATGGCGAGCGTGTCACCCCCCGCACTCACCAGTTCACTGACTGCGCAGTCTGCACGGCGCTTCAGCACCAACGTGAGCGGGCCGGGCCAGAAGGCTTCGGCCAACTGCTCGGCCAAGCTGGTGAACTGCACGAACCGTTCCGCCACGCCGATATCGGCCACATGCACGATCAGTGGGTTGAATTGCGGGCGCGCCTTGGCGGCATAAATTTTAGCGACGGCCAACCCCTGCGTGGCGTCGGCCGCCAGGCCATAGACCGTCTCCGTCGGCATAGCGACGAGTTCACCGTTTTTCCATAGGCTTACAGCCTTATCCACAAGGGCTACATCAAGCGGGGGGATTTGCGGGGGTTTCATTGACACAGTTGGGGTGCGGATTAGAGTGAAACAAACATAGTAACAGTCAGCCAAGAGGCACCCACGTGGTAGCAAAGGTCATTACGATTGCACAGCAAAAAGGCGGCGCGGGCAAAACCACCATGGCGGCGCATTTGGCGGTGGCGTGGGCGCAATCCGGCAAAAAGCGCGTGGCCATCGTGGATATTGACCCGCAAGGTTCGCTCACGCAATGGTATAAGGTGCGCGCCGATGTGCTGGGCGAGGAGAATACCGCCCTCACCTTCGCGGCGATTTCCGGCTGGCGCGTGCGCAGCGAGATCGACCGGCTGAAACACACGCACGACATGATCGTGGTGGATTCACCGCCCCATACGGATGCCGAGGCACGCACCGCGATTCGCGCGGCGGATCTGGTGGTGATTCCGCTGCAACCCAGCCCGATGGATGTGTGGGCGACCAGCGCTACCATCCAGATTTGCAAGCAGGAACGCGTGCCGGTGAAAATGGTGCTCAACCGCGTGCATCCGCAGGCGAAACTTACGCAGGCCATTTCCGGCGAGATGGTCGGTCTGGCGGGTAGTCGCTTCGGCAACCGCGTGATCTTCGCGGGTTCGCTCATGCATGGGCTGGGCGTGACCGAAGCCGATAAATCCAGTGCGGCCGCCGAAGAAGTGCGCGCCCTCGCCAAAGAAATCTGGACCTATGTAGCCCGCTCCAAGCCGGGCGAAAAACAAAGCGCCTAATTGTCGGAGTCGCCGATGCCTGCTGATACGCTTATCTACACCACCCATACCAGCAGCCTTGGCACTTTGTTGCTCGTCGCCAGCAATAAAGGCCTGCGCTTTATTACGTTACTCAACAACCCCGGTGATGCAGAAGAAAAACTGCGCACGCTGGGCGAGGCCGAAGCTCCCACCCGGCTGGTGGAAGCGCACGGGTTTCTGGCCCGCGCCTGCGATGCAATCGATGCCTACCTGCGCGACGGCACCCCGCTAAATCTGCCGGTCGACCTCGCCAGTGGCACCTTACTGCAGCGTGCGGTGTGGCTGGCATTGAGCAAAATTCCGTTCGGTGAAACCATTTCCTACAGCACACTGGCGGAACGCGTGGGCTTCCCTCGCGCGGTGCGCGCGGTGGCCAGCGCCTGCGGCGCCAACCCTGTACCGCTGGTCATTCCCTGCCACCGTGTGGTGGCGAAAGACGGTACGTTGGGTGGCTTCAGCCTGGGCGGTATCGAGGTAAAAGAAAAACTTCTCGCCATTGAAGCGAAGGCACGATTTGGCCGCGGCGCATCCGCCGTCGCTTAGCGCAGCTCATCCGGCGTGCGCGCGTCGATCGCCAGCGCGTGCAGCCCTTCGGCAAACAGCGGTTTCAACGCATCGTACACCAACCGGTGCCGCGCTATACGCGATAGTCCCTTGAATTGCTGGCTTACCACCCGAACCGTAAAATGCGTTTGCCCGCCGGGCCGCGCGCCCGCATGGCCCGCATGCTTGGCGGAATCGTCGATCACCTGAACGGAATCCGGCTGCAAGGCGGATTGCAGCAACTGGCTAATTTGTTCGGTAACGTGCGTCATGCACCACCATTAACCATGCTTGCATTCGCATGCAAGGTTTGTAGCATTCACGCATGCAGAAAAACCCTGACGCATTTGCATGGCTGCGCGGCATTCTGGTGCTTTGGATTGTGCTGGGGCACATGCTGCTGAACGAACATTTCCATGGCATCTACAGCGCTGGTTTTGCCAGTATCCGCGATGTGGGCGTACTGGGCAAGCTGCTGGTGCTGCGCTTTATTGGGGTGGATATTCTGTTCATGCTCAGCGGCTTGTTGCTAGGCCTGAAATACCATGCGCTTTTTTCAGCCACCACCACGGGCAAGCAGATGGATCGGTTTTACCTGAAGCGGCTTTGGCGCATATATCCGCTGCACCTGCTCACGCTCATGGTGATTGGCGCGTATGCCTATTTTGGCGTGCCCCACCCCATCGCCTCGGGCAATGAGGGGGTGATCTTCGCGCATTGGGAATGGTCGTTGGGGCTGAATCTATTGCTCATGCACGGCTGGGGCATCATGCCGCTGGCCAGCTGGAATGAGCCTTCATGGAACCTTTCCATCTTTTTCCTACTCTATATTCTGTTCCCGAATCTATTGCTGCTGGCAAAGCACCTGCCTGAAAAACCCGTGCTGTATGTATTGGCAATAGGAGGGCTCATCGGTGGTTATGCATTATGCCGAACCTGGCTGGATCTTGGCAGTCAAAGCGACGGTGCGGGCGCGATCCTACGCGGCCTCACCTTCTTCAGCACCGGCATCCTGCTGGCATGCTATAGCCGTGTGCAGCCACGCCCCTGGCCTGCCATGATGACCCGGCTGGTCGTGCTTGGGTTCATAGCCCTGATTATGGTGTGGACGTACGTGGTGCAGTTTCCACTGATGCTGCTGCATATGCTCTATCCTGCCTTGCTGCTGGCCCTGTTGCACGGCCATCGGGGCACGCTTGCCCCCGCTTGGGGGGCATGGCTGGGTGCGCGCAGTTTTGCCGTGTTCCTGACGCATTATCCCACGTTACTGCTGCTGCGTTACTTCGCTGCAGACCAGCTGGCGGCATGGGCTGCCGAAGGGCCAGCCATGCGCGCCATGTGCTACGTGATTGCCCTGGGATGTGTTTTATTTATAGCCGACATTGCAACCCGACTTGATTGGGCGATGCATCGACGCCATATTGCGCCGCATGGGGCGACGTAAGAACAGCGACACGATCGAGGACTCTGGCCAGCTTTGCGCATGGGCAGGTTGTTCGTCTGCGGCGAATTTCAAGGCACCGCGCAATCGCCATAACCCGCGTGATTTTCAGTGGTTCTGTGGCGATCACATCGTGCAGTTCAACAAGAACTGGAACTATTTTGAAGGCATGAGCCAGGACGAAATCTACGCCTACCAGCGCGACGCCGCCACCGGCCACCGCCCGACCTGGCGCATGGACCGGCTGGGGCCGGACATTGACCGTAAAATGGAAGAAGCCTATGGCCGCCTGTTCGGCGATGGTGGTGCGACCAGCTTTAAGGCCAGCCACGCACCCATTTCTGCCAAAACGCGTGATGCGCTTGCCCAACTGGATCTGGAGCATCCCGCCGACAAATCACGCGTGAAAAGCCAGTACCGCGAGCTGGTAAAAAAATACCATCCCGATGTAAATCGTGGTAACAGCCACGCGGAGGAAACATTCAAGAAGGTGACCCTCGCCTACCAACATCTGATGACCCATTACGTGGAGCCATAAATGCGTCGTTTTAGTATTCTGCTATGCCTTGCCCTTCTCAGCGCCTGCATGCTAGTGAATGATTTTGGTGCCGCGTGGGACGAAGCCAAGCCCGACATCTGCCTCGGTAAAATTGGCGAATCGCTGTATTATGCGGAATTTCGCCGCGACCCCGAGGGTAAGGAACATGGCGACTATGTGCGGGGCTTGAAACGCGATAGCGGCAACTTCCTGCTGCTCAAGCAAAGCCCAGACGACAAAGGCGGCCGCATGTACCGCTTCACGGTGAAAAACGGCATCTTCCAGCGCTGGCGCATCAACCCCGCCATGCGCACGACGTTTGAGAAGGATTACCCCAACGCCCCCGTCAGCCTGAAGCGCGACACCATTACCTTTGATACGCTCGGCGATGCCGAATGGAAGCTGATCGACGCGATCGCCGCCGATGAAGCCTATTGGGAAATTGAAGATCAGACCTTGTATAACACGTTGGCGAACCCTAGCTGCCGGTTCGACGATCGCGACTTAAGCCAATACGACGAATTCGGCGCGCCCAAAGATCAGGGCAAACCCAAGCCTTCCAAATAAACGATAAGGAACCATCCATGCAACCTACCGATATGGTGTTCGAGGACGCCCCAAGCACCGAGGCCACCACCAAAAAACTCTTCGGCTTTGAATCGCCGCTGAAACCTGTCGCATTTAAAGAGCCGCACGCGCTGACGCCCACGCTCGATCCGACCTACCATTTCGACCCGGCCACCACCAAAGCCATTCTCGCAGGCTTCATGCATAACCGTCGCGTACTGGTGCAGGGCTATCATGGCACGGGCAAATCCAGCCATGTGGAACAGATCGCGGCGCGCCTGAACTGGCCGTGCATCCGCATTAACATGGATAGCCACATCAGCCGCACCGACCTCATCGGCCGCGACGCCATTGTACTCAAAGATGGCAAACAGGTGACCGCCTTCCAGGAAGGCATTATCCCCTGGGCGTTGCGCCGCCCCATTGCGCTGGTATTCGATGAGTACGATGCGGGCCGCCCGGACGTGATGTTCGTGATCCAGCGCATTCTCGAAGCACAGGGCAAACTTACCCTGCTGGATCAGAACACGGTCATCACGCCGCACCCGTATTTCCGCATTTTTGCGACCTCCAACACCATCGGCCTTGGCGATGCGACCGGGCTATATCACGGCACGCAACCCATCAACCAAGGGCAGATGGACCGTTGGAACATCGTCGCCACGCTGAATTACCTCGACCACACGGTGGAAGAATCCATTATCGCGGCAAAGGTCACGGCGCTGGATAATGCCAAGGGCAAAAAGCTGATCGCGCAAATGGTGGCCATGGCTGGGCTTAGCCGTCAGGGCTTCATGAATGGTGATATCTCCACCGTCATGTCGCCACGCACCGTGCTCAGCTGGGCCGAGAACACTCAGATTCTGGGCGATGTGGACACCGCCTTCCGCCTGTCGTTCCTGAACAAGTGCGACGAGATGGAGCGCCCGACGATTGCCGAATATTACCAGCGTTGCTTCGACGTGGATCTGCTGGAAGTGGCGGCGTAACGAGTAACGTCATTGCGAGCGGCAGCGAAGCAATCCATCTTCCTCAACAGATACGGGTGGATTGCCACGTCGCTTAACGCTCCTCGCAATGACAGAGGATCATGATGAAACACCGCGACCCATCCCCCGGCGAATTGGAAGCCGAATTTCTGCAACGGCAGGCCGAGGTGGCGCAAGCAATCTCTGGCCGCACCGAACTGCATGTGCAGATTGGCCTGAACCGTGCCGAGGATGAACCGCTTTCCTTGCGCGATCCCATCATGCTGTTTCGCCTCAGCAAGGAAGACCGCAGCGCGGGCAAGCGCCATCTTCGCGCGCAGGTCGATCTGGCGGCGTTGGCGCTGAAACACCACGATGCCCAACTGCATGCCGATAAACGCCCCAGCGATCCGCGTGCCGGCGCCATCTACGATGCGTTGGAGGAAGTGCGGCTGGAAGCCATGGCCGCAGACCGCTTTGCCGGGGTGCAGGCCAACCTTGCCGAACGGCATGACGTGCATTGCGAACTGATGGGCTATGCCCGCCTCAGCCCACAGGCCGAGCCCCCGCTGGCGGATATTCTCACCTACATCGTACGCGAAGAGCTCACCGGTGCGCCGGTGCCGGAGGCGATTCAAACGCTGGTGAATACCACCCGCCCGTGGATTGAAAAACACACGTTGAAAAACCGCGACGCGCTGCTGGCCAGCCTGCAGGACCAGCAAAGTTTTGCGGCGGCTGTCCAGCATTTGCTGTATGACATGGAATTGCTAGCCGAACTGCCCATGGTGGAAGACCCCGACGGCGAACATGATGGCGATACGCCCGATGTGCAAGGCAAACACAATAACGACGCCGAGCAGGAATCGAACGATGCCGATGCGCAATCGTTACCGCAGCAGGGGCAATCCAGCGATACGGACGACGGGGAAGCGCAGCAAACTAGCAGCTCTGCCGAAGGTGAAGGCGAGGTCGAGGAAGACAAAACCCCGCGCGACAAAGCACCACGTACCGCCCCCAACCGCACGAATTATTATCAGGAAGGTGCGGGCAGCTACCGCGCCTACACCACGCAATTCGATGAGATCATCGAGGCCGATGCCCTCGCCCCGGCCGATGAATTGCAACGGCTGTTCGAGCAGCTCATGCAGAAGGTAAAGCAATACCACACCGTTACCTCGCGGCTGGCCACGCGCCTGCAACGGCTGCTCTTGGCGCAGCAGGCCCGCCAGTGGATCTATGAGTTGGAAGACGGCATCATCGACAATGCGCGCCTGTCCAGCATCGTGGTACGGCCGGAGACCACGACGATCTATAAGGTCGAGAAGGACAATGATTTCCGCGATACGATTATTACCCTGCTGATCGACAATTCCGGCTCCATGCGCGGCCGCCCCATTACGATTGCCGCACTCAGTGCCGATATTCTGGCGCGCACGCTGGAGCGGTGCGGCGTGAAGGTCGAAATTCTGGGCTTCACCACGCGCGACTGGAAAGGCGGCTTTGGCCGCAAACATTGGCTGGAGCATGGGCGCAGCCCTGACCCCGGGCGGCTGAACGATCTGCGCCACATCATTTACAAATCGGCCGATCAACGGCTGAACCGCGCGCGGCGCAATCTCGGCCTGATGCTCAAAGACGGCATCCTGAAAGAAAACATCGACGGCGAAGCGATTCAATGGGCCTATCAGCGACTGCGCGCACGCCGCGAACAACGCAAGATCCTGATGGTGATCTCCGATGGCGCGCCGGTGGATGATTCCACGCTCAGCGCCAACCATGGCGGCTACCTGGATGCGCATCTGCGCCGTGTGATCCGCGAGGTGGAACGCGCGGGCGATGTGGAGATGCTGGCTATCGGCATTGGGCATGATGTGACGCGCTATTACAGCCGGGCGGTGACGCTGCACGATGTGGAGCAGCTGGGGGATACGATGCTGAAAGAGATCACACGGCTCTTCGCCAAGGAAGACCCACGCCTTACCCGCAAGGCGGACCGCAAACGCTGGGCGGCGTAACAAACCGTTACATCATGTTACCGCGCATGCTACTTAATGTTAAGGGCTTGTTAACCGCCCGCAGCGCATGATGGCACATCGCCACCTCGCGGGAGTTATCGCCATGAGTACACCACCCATGATCCAATCCTACTGGCGCAAGCTGGTCGATTCGCTGAAACAAGCCACGCGCGATCACATGGTGCCGGAATATGCCGAACATCAGGAACGCGGGCGTAACTACCGCTATTATCGCTAGCAGCATCGCGACACGGACAAAAAAAGGCCCCAGAAGGGGCCCTTTTCATTTCGTATCCGCACAGCGCTTAGGCAGCGGCAGCCGCTTGCGTCTCACGCACTTTCATGATCTTGCGCTTCAGCAAACGGGCTTCTTCCGACAGCGACTTGCTGTGCGTGGTCATCAGGAAGTTGTCCAGACCACCGTTATGGTCGATGGTGCGCAGCGTGCTTGCAGTAATGCGCATACGCACGTTCTGGCCGAGCGCATCACTACGCAGGGTGACTTGCTGCATGTTCGGCAGGAAGCGGCGCTTCGCCTTACGGTTCGAGTGAGACACGGTGTTGCCCGACTGAACACCCTTACCAGTAATTTCGCAACGCTTCGACATATGCCGACCCTTCCAATTCTTTTTCTATGTTATTTCATATACTTATCGGGATTTTCCCGATAGTTGCACACAATTCCGTGCCATGAGTTGCGCCTTATAACGTGTTGCACTGCACGAGTCAAGCAAGCGCGCCAACTATTTTTGGAAACAACGCGTTCTTGGTCCGCCATCGCCATAAATACGTTTAATTTATGTGGAATAAATAATTTCACACTTTGTCACAAACCTGTCACAGATCCCTGCTATATCTAATTGAATCTATGGCAAAAGCACTCACCACCACGACCTACCGCTGGCCGGATGATTCCCTCATCCGCCGCGTCGATGTGCGCGAACAGTCCGACGGACGCGCGGTAGCGTATCTCTACGCCGATGAATCCGACGCCGCACAGCCGCAACGGCAGGCG
>Ga0209278_1000426_pt1 | contig 34653 bp, 25 predicted proteins | sample JI81BgreenDNA_FD_187504 | JGI IMG/M metagenome (GOLD analysis project Ga0209278, IMG submission 187504) | Wastewater effluent complex algal communities from Wisconsin, to seasonally profile nutrient transformation and Carbon sequestration -... | ecosystem: Engineered > WWTP > Effluent > Algae...
GGCTTAAGACTGGCGAACATTACGTCCCAAAGCGCAAGCTCATCAAGTTGTCGTTCCTCGATGTAGCGGATCACAGGTTCAGGTGCGGTCTTGAACGCCCCTTCGCAATTGTGAAACGCGCGGACGAAATCCGTTACCAAGTCGACGGAGACGTTGGGGAAAAGCACGCCGCCACTCACCTTCTTGGCGCCGGCCGGGTCATGCCCCATCGCTCTCATGGCAGCTGCAAGGCGCCGTGCGGCTTCACGGTTCGCCATGATCGAGGTGTGATCGGCCCGCAACACCGTCGTCTCGATAAATGCTACGCCAAGGCCTATCTGCACCACGATATTCTTGCCCGTCCCCATCTTGTTTCGGGCCGTCACGATGAGCGTGTCAGGATGGCTGCGCACCCTCAGGCCGAACTGCGCCGGAGTGGCGTTGATGGCCTCCATCGCCTTGAATTCGGAACGCAGTTCTTCGGTCGCTTCAGCAATATGCTCGTACCAGCCTTGAGCGTCCTCCGGCATCCACACCCGGCAAAGATCCTCATATCCCGGGCGATAGCCGAACCAGCGGCCCATCTGCATAAGGGTGTCGTACATCAGCGAATTGCGCAGGAAGTAACTGACCGTCAGCCCTTCGAGGGTCAGGCCACGCGAAAGGGAGAAGCCACCCACGGCAATCACGTGAAGGCCGTGCTCGGCGTTGCCGCGATAATCCAGTCCACCCTTGGATTTGGCATTTACCTCGACCACTTGGATCGGGCCCACGGCGTGCACGAGGTTGGCGTGAACATTCTCCCAATCGGCCGCGTCGCTGAACTCTTCCCCCCATGTTTCGTACAGCCGGCGGATCTTGTCGTTCTTCAGGGATTCGACAGGGCCAAGGCCAGCAAACGTCCTGATCGCTTCGCGCAGTTCGCCTATCAGCCCATGGATTTCGTTGCGAATCTGGGCCTGCACGGACGTGAAACGTGACGCATTCACCAGCATGGACGAATGCTGTTTGGCCTGTCCCCGTGCGATACGGATCGCCCGGGCAATAACGTAGGCGTGCACGGCATTTTCGAGGCTGCCAGGGAGTGAGGTGACCCTGTGTGTGATCTTGTGACCAACGGGCAGACGGTCCTCATTGTCGGAGATCGACCGGACGATCGCGTCGCTGTTGTCGAGGAAGACCTTGCTCGCCCCGAAGTAGTTGTCCGGCGGATCGAGGCTGACGATGAAATCGCGCGGGAACAGGTCGGCGCCAAGCATCTGGTCGTCGGTCTCGGGATCGATGAAGATGTTGGCAAAGGGGGTCGCCGTGTAACCCACATAACATTTCCGCCCGAACAGCTCGAGAAGGCTGCGGATCTGACCATTGATCTTGGTCGCCTCATTTGGGTTCTTTGCGGTGTTGATCGACGCGTTGTCAGCCTCGTCGTCAATGAGAAGCACAGGGTCGGCGATCTTGCCGCCGCCCCGCTTGGCGTTGTTGTCCTTCAGCCATGAGATCAGGTTGGACAACGTGCTGCTGTTCTTCTTGATGACAAGGATGGCGGGAGTTTTCAGATCGCCGATCGACACGCCAACCGTGCTGGCTTGCTGCTTGTTGAAGTCTCGCAGGGTGTTGGTGAAGCTCGCCGGCTTTCGGGTGGAGTCGAACAGACCGACCCCAATGCGATTGTCCTGACCGTCGAGCGCCAACCCCTTGCCGGTGTCCCTGCCGATGAAGCCTTCGTCAATTCGTGCCTGGGTCTGGCTGCGCAGATTGTTGTGGACCCCGGCGATCACGATAATCAGCTTGTAGCCCGCATCGGCTGCCTTGCAGATGAGCCCTGTGTAGTTGGCGGTCTTCCCCGACTGAACATGGCCGACAACCATGCCGCGGCGATCCCAATCGCCTTCCTTGAGTGGATCTTCCAGCAGGCCAGCAATGTTGTCGGTCACTTGATCAAGCGTTTCCAAGACCCCTTTGGGGAATCCTTGGCCAACCAGGAGCTTGCGATAGCGGCTCCAGAAATAGGGGTCGATCTCGGCCCGCCGTTGCGGAAGCCACTGCTTGAAGCCTTCTGCGGTCAGCTGCGATCCGATCGCCATGCCGACGTCAAGTTTGGTTTCCAGTTCCCTGGCCAGCTGTTCTGCGTCTTCGTCTGTCACCGATGCGAACATGGGCAGACTGCGGATCTGATTGATCTGGGCTCGAATGGACTCTGGTGTCGGCAACTTCTCGTGAAAGAGCCAGGCAGAAACCATGTCTTCCATTAGTTTCAGTGACATGCGTTTCAGCTCCAGGCGAAGTGGGTCTTCAGCATGGCCTCGACATCGGCCCAGCGTGATCGGAATGGGTCCATCATCTGCATCATTGCAATGACGGAGATATTATTCGTTTCCATGCCGCCATTGAGATGGCGATAGGTGTCCGCAGCCACCAACCCCAGTTCGTCGCCAGACAGGTCTCCGGATATGACGGCAGTGGGATTGCCGCCCTTGTCGGCAAAGATGCTGTCGATCGGCAAGCTGGTTTCCGTCAGCCTGATCAAGGCACGCAGTCTCTGCCGTCCGTCATCACTCAGTTCGTTGTTGAGCTGTGCCACAACCGGGTGGTCAGGGTTGATTCCGTAACGGATCTGTCCCTTGTCCTGGATGCGCTGCCAAACGTCGATCTGGCCATCGGCGACCAGCTTCTTGCCCTTGTGGTTGTAGACCCGCTTGGATCCCGCACAGATGCGGTCCACAAGCCCGCGAAGTTGGTGCCGCAACGCGGGTGGCGGCTGGGCCGAGGCCTTCTTGACGTCGATCTTCCACTCGGCGTCGAGCTCTTTCGGCATATCGATCCGAACGCGGGTCAACTGGGTGATCGGGCGTTGCTGAGCAAGACCGAACCAGGTGCCCCAGATAATCAGCCGCTTTTCGCGATACAGGTAGAAGCCCTGGTTGCGGAGGAAGCCCTGCTTGCCAGCCAGCGCTTCGTATTGCTTCGGCGTCAGCTTGGTGTGGTGCGGCAGAGTGAAGGTCTGCACCGTGACTTCGTATCCCTTGATGGGAAAGGCTTCCGGATCGAGCGGCGCGCGCTGGGTTGCCTTGTGACTTGACCCGAACGGATCGTGGGGCTGCAATGGCCGATTGTTGAGCAGGATCGGCAGCTTCGCGCCTGTCGCTTCGCCGGAGAGGAACCGGTGAAAGACCAGTTCGATGTGACTTGCCGCTTCATCGACACGTTGTGCCAACACCTGCTGCCGCTGCGCTTCCGCTACATCGCCAAGGATGCGATCCAGATTCTGCCAGACTACCAACGTGCCGTCGCCCACCAGCTTATCTGCAAACGGCATCCCGGAATGATCGGCCGGGATCAGGATTTCCCAGCGATCGGTCTTCGCGACATGGTCGAGGTCCCAGATGGCGGCGCAGGTCGTGCCGCCCTTGCGCGACAGCACGGTTAGGCGCCGGCATTGCGAGAAGGACGCCGTCTTCATGCCGAGGCCGAAACGTCCCAGATCGAACTTGGCCCTTGAATCGCGCGGGTTGCTGCTTCCCGCGCGCATGGCGATCAATAACGTGTCTTTCGTCATGCCGCTGCCATCATCTAGAATGGCAATGGCAGGATTCTCGACGGCCGGATCTACAAGAATCTCGATGCGGCTGGCCGAGGCGGCAATGGAATTATCGATGATATCGGCGAGGGCGGTTTCCAATGAATAACCGATATCGCGCATGCTCTCTATGAGCATACCGGCTTGTGGCGCCAGTTCCTTGGTCTCGACCTTCAACTTGTCCCCCGGCTGAACCTGACTCAATCTGGTTAGCCCAGCAGTCGGCCGGCATCAATATTTATGCAAGTCATTTTTTTTGATAAGCTCATGCAATGATTTAGCAATCTTTCGCGCAAGCAGGGGTGCAACGGCGTTTCCAACCTGTACATATTGCTGCGTGCGGTTCCCAAGAAAGACGTAGTTATCGGGAAAGGTCTGCAATCGGGCGGCCTCTCGCACTGTGAGCGATCGGCACTGCGAAGGGTCGGGGTGAATGTAGTAATGACCGTCCTTGGCGATATGGCTGGTCACCGTGGACGACGGCGCGTCCCAGACTTGCACCTTGAATCGGTCAGCGAACTTGCCACTTCGCCAGTTTGCGTGTTTCGGTGCCAATTCACTGGGGAATTCGTCGGCCTTGGGCGATCGACCGAATGCTTCGCCGAACACGGCCGCGAAGGCATATCGCGCCAAATCGGCCGGCATGTGCGTGCGGCTTTCATGATTGGGCAGAGCGTTCAATTGCGGGTCATACAGCCAATCCGCCAGCTCGCGGGCACATTCCGGCACCGGCGACGGGAGGCTGCGATCGCTTCGGCACGGTGTACTGTTCCATGACCGGAGGGCGGTCGCAGCCTTAACAATTGACGCCTTGAGGGCGGCCGTGCGCGACGCCGGCCCTGTAAGTCGAACCTTCTCCAGCTCGGTCAGAGCATTGCGTACCTCTGCGGTCCATTCTTCCGCGTTATCGTCAACCCGAGAGATGCCGCTGCGCAGACGAGGCAAACCCGCGAGAACATGTCGAACCGTCGCTTCCGGTTCTTCCACCAATTGTGCTTTTTCGATGGTGATGTCGTCCAGCGCTTCGGCGATATCCTCGCGCACGCCGATGATGAAGAGTCGATGCCTTGCCTGGGGAATGCCATGCCTTTCGGCCCTGATCACGAAATCGGACGGCGCCGGATCCATGGTCGACGAACCGTCTGGCCCGAGGCTGATGAGCCTGTAGCCGCAGCCTGTTCCGCCAGCCTCACGCAGATCGGTCAGGACCCGATGGAACAGGAAGTCGCCATTTGCCTTGGAAGACAGCAAGCCTTTCACGTTTTCCATCACGAAAGCGGCAGGCCTAAGGCGATTCAGGACGTTGACGTAGGCCTTGTACAGCTCATGCCGATGGTCCTCCTCGAAGACGTAGTCGACCTTACCCTTGTTCCGCGATCTCCCCACCAGTGAATAGGCCTGACAGGGAGGCCCGCCGATCACGATCGTCTGGTCACCATATCGACGACGGATTGCGGCAAGTTTTCGGACAATGGTGGCATCATCCTCCGCCACCCCCATTGTGAGATTTTGCGCCTCCTCACACGCGGCACGCCATTGAGCGGGATGCAGGCGGGACCAATCTGGCTGCACTCCGCCTTGCTCGATCCAGTCATAATATGCGTCGGGTAGCTGGCCCTCGAATTGGCGGAGGAAGCTGCGCAGCCTAAGGGTCTGATGGGCGATTGGATCCTTTTCAATCGACATTACGACCTTGAACGGCCGCGACCCATCGTCAGCCACGAACGATGAAAAGCCCTCAGCGAGGCCGCCCGGCCCGGCAAACAGATCGACGACGGCGAAAGCAGATTGTGTCATGAAGCTCTTGCGGGTTTGCAGCGAACTGCGTGTCTAGTCGATCCGATACCGATTGCCAGGGGACTTGTCATCGCGATGGACATTGTTGAACCTGAAACCCGTTCGCGGATGATGGCCGGCATCAAGGGGCGCCACACCAAACCTGAAATCGTGGTCCGCAAGGCCCTTCATGCGGCAGGCTTTCGGTTTCGTCTTCATGACAGGCGGCTGCCCGGCAGGCCCGACATTGTGCTGCCAAAGTGGCATGCGGTCGTGCAGGTGCAAGGCTGCTTCTGGCACCGTCACCCAGGATGCCGCTTTGCTACGACGCCCGCCAGCAACGAGGCCTTCTGGCTTGCGAAGTTCGAGGAGAACATCCGGCGCGATCAACACAATGTATGCCAGCTTAGGTCGCTTGGCTGGCGATTTGCTCTTGTATGGGAGTGTAACCTAAAGTCACGAAAAAGAGGTGAAGCAATTGAATCGATAATATCATGGCTAGAATCTGGATTAGATGAATTTGTCCAGTTACCTAGTGCTGAATAAGGTTTGCTTCGAACAAGATATTTTTTTCGGTGATTCACAGTGGCAGTTAATGGGCCGCCTGCGAACTGGCCGCTTCCGGCGGTTAGCCCCAAAGAGCGGATACTCATTAGAAAACGACCGAACTGCGGACAGGCGGGTGTGCGAGTGAGGCGCAACCAATAGCGTGCGACAACGCAAAGTTGGACGGGAAACGTGACCAGACTTATCGACAGGCGCAACAAAGTGATTTTATTGGGCCGATGAAGACCATGATCAAAACTAAGATGCACGCTCGGAAGGTCGCCCGGATTGCTTGACTTCACCCGCATAATTGCTGGCGTCGCTGGCCAGCGCGAGACCTTCGAGGAACTCGTATGCCAGATAGCCAGGCGGCTGCCGCCTGACGGCAGTACCGAATTCCGCCGAATCCACGGCGCTGGTGGCGATGGCGGCGTCGAGGCCGTCTGGCTGCTGAACAATGGCGAGGAGGTCGGCTACCAGGCCAAGTACTATCTCACCTCCGCAGGAGTCGACTGGGGCGCGATCGATGCATCGGTCGAGACCGCGCTGTCGACGCACCCGGCGATGACGACCATGCAGATCGCCATCGCGTGCTCGCTTACTGGGGCGACGAACCGACGGACCAAAAAGGGCACGCTGACAGCCAACGGCTGGAGCGAGTGGGAAAAGCACAAGGCGAAATGGATCGCCAAGGCCAAGGCCCTCGGGCAGACCGTAGAGTTCGTCGCCTGGACCGCGCCCGACCTTGAGGAGTTGCTAGCGCGGCCAGAGGCGGCCGGGCTCTCTGAATACTGGTTCGGCACAATCGAGCTGACGCCGACGCGGCTTGCGGCTGAATGCCAGCGGACCGTCGATGCTCTCGAGGAGCGGTATCATCCGGAGGACCATGTCGACGTCTCGACGCGCTCTGTGTTCGACGGCTTGCTGCACAACCCCGCCTTGGCGCAATCCGTCGCGGCAGCGCGCGGAGCGCTGGTAGAAGCCCTTAACCTCGGTCGAGGGCCATCCCTTCTCAAAAGCGAGGACGAGCGCCGGCTCGACGTGATCAGCGCACATGTTGCGTGTCTCATCGACGCCTTGGCTCAGCCTCTAGGGCCAAGCGACCCGCCGGCCTATGACAGTTTGGAAGCCACCGCGCTCGAGTTGCGCAGACTTCTTTTCGACTCGATGCAAGCTACAATCGATGTATTGCGGAAGGCCAAGGCAGAATCATCTGCTACGACGTCGCCCGCAACTACCGGGGAAAGCAAAGAGACGGCCGCGCTCGAATACCATTTAAGTGAACTACGCAAACTGCAGGATTCGGTCGGTGGCTTGCTGGAACTCCTCGCGTCGAAGGAATGCCGCGCCGACGCTAGCCGCTTCGCGCTCCTCGACGGCCGGGCTGGCTCTGGCAAGTCACACCTCATCGCCTCTGAGATAGAACGCGCCTTGGCGGCAGGTGCACCAGCACTCTTCATGCTTGGGACCCATTTCTCTATCCATGGCACTCCCGAGAGCCAGATGCTCGCGCACTTCGAGTGGAGTCACTCCACATTCGAGAAGATGCTTGGTGCACTTTCGGCACGCGCCGAGGCGGCCGGGATGCGGGGGATTGTGGCGATTGACGCGCTCAACGAGGGGGCAGGCGGAGCGCTCTGGCGAACCGCACTCCTCGGGTTCGCGCGGCGAATCCTTGGCTTCCCGAACCTGTCGCTGTGCATATCTTGCCGGCGCGAATACCTAGATCACCTAATCCCGCAAAGCGTCTTGGAACTGGCAACAAGGATTGAGATTACCGGCTTCGAGACCGCCGACGACATTGAGCGGGCCGCGCGGGTTTACATGGACAAACGTGGTATCGTGCGCCCGGCGACACCTTGGCTCAACCCCGAATTCTCAAACCCACTGTTCCTTCGAACGACCTGTCTTGCGCTCCAAGCCGAGCGCCGATCCACGTTCCCCCGTGGCATGCGTGGTACCAGCGAAGTGCTGAATTTTTACCTTTCATCTACCGGGCGGCACCTCGGCACCAGCTACGACGGTAGTGATGTACTCGTCCGCCCCCTTCTCAGCGCTATCCTCAAAATCGCGAAGGCAATGGCGGATGCGCGGCAGGACTGCGTCTCGCGAGGGGAAGCGCACGTGATCGTCGAGCAGGCGTTCCAGGGCTTTGCGCCTCCTGCGAACCGAACTTGGCTCGAAACGCTGCGCTTCCGCGGACTGCTCCGCTACGATCCGGATCCCGCCGCCAGTTCCGGCGATCCGTTGGCCATGCCAGAGGATGTGGTTCGCTTCTCTTTCCAGCGCTTCGGAGACCATCTCTTGGCCCGTGCACTACTGGAAGGAGTGAACAATTCCGACGGGCTCTTCGACACTGGAGGCCTGCTCGAGTTTATGCTCGCTAAATACGGCATCCAATTCGAGTGGAGCGGGTTGTTCTATGCACTCTTCCTGCACTTCGCTGACCTCTACGGTGTCGAACTGGTCGACCATCTCCCTGGTGGGTTCGACAGCTGGTGGGACAGGTGGCCAGTTCAGGACGCATTTGTTGACAGCATTCGCTGGCGTTCTCCGTCGGCCTTCTCGGATCGGACGCTCGAACTCCTGAATCGCCTTAGCCGACATCAAGAAGACGTTGTGTCGCTGCTTGTGGAACTGGCGGTGGTCGAAAGCCACCCCTGGAACGCCGAGCTCCTGCATCGCAACCTTGGAGCGCGATCGCTTCCTAAGCGAGACGCCTTCTGGACGGTGGCCATCAATGCCGCCAATGACGATTCCGGCCACCCGCTTGTCAGGCTGATTGACTGGAGTCTCAACGCCGGCATCGCCCATGCTACAGACGCCACGCTCGACCTAGCGCTTACTGCCCTTGCCTGGAGCTGCTCCTCCACTAGCGCCCGGATCCGCGACACCGCCTCGAAGGCGATCGTATCAATCCTCGCCTCCCGGCCTGGAGTCGCTAATCCGCTGTTTAATCGCTTCACCGGCTGCGACGATCCGTATGTGATCGAGCGACTCTACGCGGGGCTGTATGGAGCGGCGCTACGTACGCTGGACCTCGCCACACTAGCGAACTTCGCGAACCTTGCCTGGAAGCACTGCTTCGCCGGCAGTCCCCCGGTTCACCTACTGGCTAGGGACTACGCGCGCGCCACGGTGGAACTGGCCGTCACCGCCGGCGCGTGCGATCCCTCCATCGACCTTGCACGGTGCCGTCCTCCCTATGGCTCGACTGCCCCCAGTTTCAGCTTTACGAAAACGCGCGTTGACGCACGCGCCGAACGGCTTGGTGCAAGTTCAATCATCAGCTCCTGCTACGGTGGCTTGGCCGATTTCGGCCGCTATGTCCTCGAGGGGCGCGTCCACAATTTCTCCGAGGCACGTCTCAACGGTCCGCGTCCGATCACGGCGGACGAGAGCGGTGAGGCATTCTTCAAGGAAGTTGCCGCCCGGCACCCCCAAGTGGAGGCTGCGTTCACCGAGCTCCGCGCCGCATTTGCGGAGAGGAAGGTCAGCTTTGACCACGACAGCTTCAAAACCATCGTCCCGCTCGCAGACCGCCGGCGGATCAAACGTGCATCTGAGGCACTACTAGCTCTGCTGACGCCAACTGAACGCAAGCGCTTCACGACGGAGGCAGGTGCTTGGGTTTCCGGCCGCGGGGGACACGAGTGGATCGTTCCGGGTAAGGGGAAGGGGAAGGAGTTCGACGCGCACAAGTGCAAGGTGTGGGTGGCCAACCGTGCCTTGTCTTTTGGATGGAGTTCGAGCCTTTTCCCTGGCGACCACTATTTGTCCAGCCGGAGCGAGCGGCGCGGTCGGATCGAGCGAATAGGCAAGAAATACCAGCGCATCGCCCTGCTGGAGTTGCTCGCGCGGCTCGCTGACAACTTCTGGCTGAAGCCGCAGTGGGGTCGTGTGGCCGCTATGTATGACAACCCGCTCGACATTGAATTCACGAGGGACATCGAGCCCTCGATCATGCCGGAAGATCGGGAGGTGATGGTTCGGTCGGACGTGCCGCGCGTCCCTCCACTCGCATGCGAGCCGCAACCAGTGGAGCTACGGGAATCCTGGGTAAACGACCCCGACTTGCCAGGAAGCAGGCTCGCCCTGGCCACATGCCCCGACGTAGGCGAACCCGGCTGGTTAACGCTGTACCGCTACGGCAATCACGAAATAGGCGCCGACCGAGAGGATCGATATCGCGAGGCGCCGTGGCTCCAGAGCGACTTCCATTTCGTCGCTGCGATGCTGGTTGCACCCGAAGTCCAGGTCGAGCTTGTGCGCCATGCACCCGCGGATGTTTACGACTTCCACGATTGGCTGCCAGCACAATTCACTGACGGTCCATATATCGGTGAGCTTGCGCGGAGGGACACTTGGCCCAACGACCCATGGAGAACGCTTGAACCGCGCGTGATCGGAAATAGACGCAATTACCGCGCGATCCTGCCCACCGCGTACTTCCTGTGGGAGAGCCAACTCGATGGGAGCCTGCCGAACGGCTTCTCCCGCCATGTCCCAATCCCATGGCTCATCAGGTCGCTTTCGCTAACCGCCGACGTCGATAATTTTGGGACATACTTAGATCGGAACAGCGTGCCTACGATTGTGTCCGGACCGTTGAGCGGTAGCGACCGCGGGAGCTATGTACTGATCCGCCGCGATCCGTTCCTCACATTCGTGCGGGAGCAAGGCCTCGAGCCCGTATGGACTGCTATCGGCGAGCGCAGCGCAATCACCGACAAGAAAAAGCGGCATGCGGACATCCGCATTCGATACAATGGCCTTCTTTGGCTGGATGGGGACGCGGAGCGGAGGATTTACTGGACCAACAACGACTGACTGGAAGGGATGCGCGATCCGCTCGCCTTAGTCGGCCAGGAATTCCCGTCGGTTACAGACTTATTCCTGCCTTCGACCTGATCTAGGCATCGCTCTCTCTCCCGGTGACCGGCTGGACGACGGGATATGTGTGCCAAACGGTCCATTGCTCGAGCAGGACAGCGCCGATCAGACGATTGATGCTGTCTTAGTCGAGGAAGATGCGGACGACATCAATGCGCCGTCTCCGCTCTTCGCCATCAGCTCGGCAGGCGCTACTCTGTCTTCGGACATCTGGAACAACTCCTCGAGTTGGTGAAGCTCGACATTGTCACTCTAAGCGATGAGCGTGGTGGTCATCGAGATCGATCTTTCCGAGGGTGGCGCGCGCCCCACCCTCGGAAAACACCGTCATCTCCACCGGGAAGTTACACCACGACCTCAGACGCTAACTTTTTGACCGAGTCCATCGAGTGGATAGACCAACTCAGGCATCTCGACTTGCGCGGCTTTTCATGTGACGGCAAAGTTGTACTGTATTGACTTGGGGTTGGGGGCCTGTTGATGACGCAACTTGTCTTTGTCCACGGGGTGGCCACGCGTAAAGGCCACGCTTATGACCGCACAGTCGCGAACCGTGACACTCTATTCAGGACCGTGCTGTTCGAGGATCCGCAATTGGCCATCCGCTCGCCCATGTGGGGCGACCTTGTGCCCCCGATCCCCAAAGCTGTCTACGACACGGGCGGCATTGCGACGACTTTCGGCCTGGGTGCGGGTGCGGGGATGGGCGGCGCCGGTCTCGGCGGGGCCGGTCTGGGCGGCGGCATAGGCGGAGCCACCGGGGGCGGCAGCACGCTCACCATTTCCAGCCTCGCCCGCAGTAACCCCGCTGCCGCTATCGATGCGCTGTTCGCCGATCTGATTGAGCAGCACAACCGCCGCAACGAAGCCATCCCCGCTATAGAACTCGCCAGCTTTGTCGCCGCCACCAGGGCGCTTTCCGCCGACCTCGCCGCGGGGGATTCGCAGATTGCTGCCGACGGTGCCCGCGCGCTGTTTGGTCATGTCACTTCGGATGCGGATCTGCGTGAGGCGCTGGACAGAACCGGCGATGGCGTGGCCTCCTATGGTGTGGCCAGCGCCATCGGCGGCGCGATCTCCGCAGTCACCGACCGACTGCGCAACATTGCCTCGCGCGCGGCGGTCGATCCGCTGGTGGAGCTGATTCGGCCGGAGGTGGGGTTTTTTCTTGGCGATGTCTTCGCCTACCTCAATGACGGCGGGCTGCGGAGCGGTATCCGCGCGACAATCCGCGCCGATTTGATCGCGGCCCATGGTGCCCGGGCGCCTGGCGAGAAGATGGTCGTCATCGGCCACAGCCTTGGCGGGGTGATCGTCGCCGACATGCTGTGCAATCCGCAACATGCGGGCCTGCCCGCCGACCTCGGGATCGATGCGCTGCTGACGGTCGGCTCGCAGCCTGGCCTGTTCCAGGCGCTCGGCCTGTTCGGTGCGCCCCGAGCCGGAGGCAAGACCCCGCGCCCGGCCAACGTCGCCGCTTGGTTCAATGTTTTCGACCCGCTCGACCCGCTCGCCTTCGCCTGCGAGCCAATCTTCGACGGGGTGAAGGACATGCGCTTCGATTCGATCACCGGCGTCGCTTCGGCGCACACGACCTACTTCCTGCGGCCGCAGTTCTACGCCCGCGCGCGACGGCGGCTGGCCGAGATCGGGGTGATCGCGTGACGCTGCTGTTCAGCCGCCCGCCGCCTGCTGGCGGCCCCGCCTCGCACGCCTTTGTGATCGGGGTCGGCGGTTATCCGCATGCCAAGGCCGGGGCAGGCCACCTGCCGGATCTTGTTGCCGGCGACATTCCCAGCGCAGCCGATAGCGCGAAATTCTTCTGCGACTGGCTGCTTGCCAATCGCGATCGGTTAGTCGCCCCACTCGCCAGTCTCGAGGTGCTAATCAGCGACACGGCTGCAGGAGCGGATCGCTACGTCTGGAACCCTGCCCAGCCGGTCGATCCCGCCACGGCCGTCAATGTCCGGCAGGCGGGCGCGGCCTGGCTCGATGCATCGCGGGTGCGCGCGGGCGACACGCTGATCTTCTACGCCTGCGGGCATGGGGCGAACCTGTCGAGCGAGCCGACACTGTTTCTTGGCGATCTCAATGAAGATTCCGCCAATCCATGGTCGTTCGTCAACATCCAGAGCCTCGGCCGGGCGCTGCGCAAGACCGCGCAGATCGAGTGCGCCTATCTGTTTGTCGACGCCTGCGGGGAGACCATTCCGGGCTTCTCGCTTGCCGGGAGCCAGGACACGCGGTTCTGGCCTGCCGCTGCCTTCACTGCGTCCGAGGCATGGAAAGTCATGCTGCTGTGTGCGACGCCATCGGGCGTGCTGGCGCATGATGGCGCCATGCCCGGCAGCGCGGTGCGGCTTGGGCGCTTCACGCAGACGCTGGTCAAGGCGCTCGACGGGGCGCTGGTGGGGGAATGGGACGGGCGCTGGGCGGTCGATTCGGGCAGTCTCGGCAACCAACTGAAAGACCTGCGCGAATTCTACTTTCCGGGCTGGAGCGATTATCCCTTCGAACCCGGCGCGCTGCTGCCCTTCAATCAGGTGCGTTATTTCGTCGTGCCGGAAAATCCGCTGGTGCCCGTTCGTACGCGGGTCATTCCGGGCGAGGCTCTGGCCGGGCACGCGTTGTGTATGGCCGAAGTCCCGCCGCCGCCGATCCCGGGACATTCGCCTGCGCCTTTCGACATGGTCGCCAAGGTCTGGCGGCCCGAACTGCCGCCCAGCACCACCCCACGCTATGCGGTGGTCCACAAGGATGGCGTCTGGCACATCCAGCACTTCACACCCAACAAGCCGCATTTCGACCTTAAGGTGACGATCTCATGAAGACGAGCCTTACCTTTGATGGCCCTTCCGACCTGTCGCTCGGCCAGATCCGGATTTCCGGTACCAATGGTGTTGTGCGCGAATGGATGGCGACGCCCGAGCGCCGCTCTTTGACGGCAGGGGATTTCGAGCCCGGATACTACATGGCTGAAATTGCGCCGGCCGGGGTGAGCCCGCGCTCGGTGGTGTTCGAGGTGCAGGAAGGGCAGGCCAATACCGTTGCCGTACCCGATTTCGCCTTCCTTGCCGCAAACGGAAGCGGGACAACTTTCGTTGGTGTTGAAGATCAGATGCGCGCGCTTGAGACCTTGTTCGGTCAGGTGCCGCGCGAAGGCTTCAAGCAAGCCGTCGAGATGACAGAAATGCCTCCGGGATCGCAAGACGCCGCTGCCGGGACCAAAACCGAGGAAGGCGAAGCTGCGCGTCCCTATGCTGATACACGTCGTATATCGGTCGGGCTGTCACTGGAAAGGCTCGGCAAGCGGGAGAGCTGGACGGCGTTCCCCGGCACCTGCACTGCCAATTCAGGGGGCAATACAGTCTCGCTCGCCATCACGCCGCCTCCCAACTGGATGGCCGGATCGGGACAGCGGGCGCGGCTGACCGTGACGGTCGAAGGCGTGCGGATCGAGCGGCTGCTGCTACCGCTTTACCGCGGCGGAACGAGTGTACAGATCACCGCGTCGCCCGTTTCGGCCAATGGGCTGATGCTTGAGGTCACGCCGACAGATCCCGCTATACGCGCGCTGTGGCGTGCGGTTGACGCCGGAACCCTCGACCATGCCGCAGCGGTCCGCGACCATGTGCTGCGCGTCAAAGGCCCAAAACCGATCGCTGCGCTGGAAGCGGCCGATCCTTGGGAGGCGATGCTGGCGGGCCTTCTTTATCTGCGATTCCCCGAGGAATTCGGCCTGCTGAGCGCAAGCTGGGCGGAGGCGCTCTGCACGATCAACCCGTGGGCGGCGGATTGCTATATCATACGAGCCAAACAGGCCGCCGCCGCCGCTGTCGCCGCACCCGAGACAGCCTGCGAGAACGCGGAACTTGCGGTGAAGATGTTGGTCGCTGCGCAAGCGCGCGGTTCGCCCTATTTCACGCTGGCCAACCAGTTATTCAACGAGCTGCTCGAAAGCCTTTTCTGGTTCCAAGGCCTAGGCGATGACGCGCGACGGAGCCTTGAGAGGGTCGCACATCGCTGGCAGCGCGAGCTGCCCTTGCAGCGTGCTCTCGGCATGTCGTTCTCGTGGACCAGCCGTGATCAGGCGATGCTCAAGCACGACGGCATTCTGGCCCCCAACCGCAACCCCTCAGGCCGGCTGCAAAGGCGCGATACGACTGTGGTTTTCAAAGGAATTATCAAGGCAGGTGTAATCAGTTTCGAAACCCCGAGCACGCTTGCGCCCAAACGGGCTTCGGCCCAACTGGATGGTAACCTCGTGCTTCCCAAGAGCGCTATCCACGCGCAATCTCGGTCTGGCGGCCCTGAGGACTGTCCTGCACTTGGGCGTGCACCGACAGTGCTCGACGATCCTAATAAATGGCGCTTTGGCGGCTGCGCGAGTGTCGGTGGGTTCACTCTTTCATCACAGTTCCGCTCTGGATCGTCGCGCTGGGTCGTGATCCAGTTGACCGTCACTGCTGCCAGCCCTGCGACGGTCTCGGCCGGGGACAGCGTGTGGTTCTGCCTGCATCCTACTTTCAATCCGGAATGGGTGCGGGTGTTCTTTGCTGGTAGCATCGCCAAGCTGACTGTGCGTGCTTGGGGCGGATTCACCGTTGGCGCATGGCTGTCTAGCCAGCGGATCGAGCTTGAACACGATCTCGCGACGGCGGTAGGCGCGCCCCGCCTAATTCGCTTAAAGTAGCAGCAGGTCTGCAGAGCGCGGTTAGTGCGCTTCGTGGATGTTGCTTTGGCGCTGGGCCTGGGGCTTTCCGAGACGCGGCTGAACGAAGCGGTCAGCCTCAGCATCAAACATACCGCAAGCTGATTGTTGTGAGCTAGATCCAAAAAAGCGATGATGTAATGGGCTTGGCGCCCTGCCCAATACAGCACCTTGGTAGCCTGCCTCGGCGCAGAAGTGACATGCCTCTTGGATTTGCGTTATAGGATCAAAGTGTGGTGACGTCGTTCTCTATCCTGTTTTGGTAAAGTGGCCGCTGATAACGCCTGCTTTAGGCAATTTGGAAGTTGAGTGCCTGCGTCCTGAATGAGGGCGCGAAGCGGACGGTTGATCGTGCACCAGTTGCAAGTTCAACCAAAGCAATAGATTTATCGGGGAGCGATCATGGTAACAATGGCACCGTGTCCCATATTCAGCTTTAATATCAATGATGAATGGCGGACAGAGTGGGATTCGAACCCACGGTGAGCTTTCACCCACGGCGGTTTTCAAGACCGCTGCCTTAAACCACTCGGCCATCTGTCCGAGGGTGGGGTTAGTGGCTTGGGGGCCTGCTGGTCAAGTGACGTTGTGCGGGCGGACCTTGCGCAGATCGGATGGGCTGCGGCCATAGCGGGCGGCGATCACCTCGTTGAAGCGGCGCAGGGACGCAAAGCCGGCGGCGTGGGCGATTTCGGTCATCGGGAAATCGGTTTGTGCAATCATCTGCATGGCGCGCTGAACGCGGCGGGTTTGGGCGACCTCGATCGGGGAGGCGCCGAGGTGCTGGCGGAACAGGCGGGTGAGGTGGCGGGCGCCGATGCCGCAGCGGCCGGCCAGGGTTCCCACCGTGCCGTCTCCATCCAGTGCGCCGCCGTCGATGAGTTTCAGGGCGCGCTCCACCGTGGTCTTGGTGCCGTTCCAGGCTGGGCAGAAGGGGGCGCTTTCGGGGCGGCATTTCAGGCAGGGGCGATAACCGGCGCGTTCGGCGGCGGCGGCGCTGGGGAAGAAATTGATATTGCGGGTGAGCGGTTGGCGCACGCGGCAGACCGGGCGGCAATAGATACCGGTGGTTTTGACGGCGATGAAGAAGATCCCGTCATACGCCGGATCGCGGGCGAAGCGGGCGGCGTTCATGGTGTCGAAATCGAGGCCGTGGATGGACGGGGCGACGGGTGCGTGCATGGGCTTGAAGATACGCCTGCGCCGTTTGCGCTGCCAGTGGCCGCGTGAAGACGATGGCCGATTTCCGCGACTGACGAAGGTGGCGCCCGCAATGGACTGAACCGATCAGGCCGAGCCTGTCGAGGCATGCACTGATTGTGGCGCGTGCCTCGACAGGCTCGGCATGAGCGGGACTGGGATGTTGGCCTCGTTACAGGCGCGTCATCGCCAACGCGGCCTTGCTGCCATAGCGCAGGCCGGCGGTGTGGGGCAGGGCAGTGTCCAGCGCGGCGATGTCGTCCGCTGACAGGGTGAGCGCGGCGGCGCCGGCGGTGTCGATCAGGGTGGTGCGGCGCTTGCAGCCGGGGATGGGCACGACGTCCGGGCCTTTGGCCAGCAGCCAGGCGATGGCGACCTGGGCCGGGCTGGCGCTGTGGGCGGCAGCGATGGCCTTCACCACGGCGACGGCGGCCATGTTGGCATCGTAATTCTCGCCCTGATAACGCGGATCGGCCTTGCGATAATCGCCGTCGGGCAGATCTTCGGCGCGCGGCACGCTGCCGGTGAGGAAGCCGCGACCGAGCGGGGAATAGGGCACGAACGTCACGCCGAGTGCGCGCGCAGTGGGCGCGATTTCGGCCTCCACATCGCGTTCCCACAGGCTCCATTCGCTTTGCAGGGCGGCGATGGGGGCGATGGCGCAGGCGCGGCGCAAGGTGGCGGCGGAGCATTCCGACAGGCCAATGGCGCGGATCTTGCCCTCTTTCACCAGCTCAGCCAGCGTGCCGACCACGTCTTCAATCGGCACGGCGGGATCGACGCGGTGCTGGTAGAACAGGTCGATCACGTCGGTTTTCAGGCGCTTCAGTGACGCTTCGCACACGTCGCGGATATGGGCGGGCTGGCTGTTGACGCCGGCCACGCGGCCATTTTCGATGCGGAATCCGAACTTGGTGGCGATCACGGCTTGGTGGCGGCGGCCAGCAAGGGCTTCGGCAACCAATTCCTCGTTGGCGAACGGGCCATAGATTTCGGCGGTGTCGAAGAAGTTGATGCCGATATCGAGCGCGTGGTGGATGGTGGCGATGGCTTCGGCGCGATCGACGGGCCCATACATGGCGGCCTGGCCGGCGGTGCCCGCCATGCCCATGCAGCCCAAACCAAGGGCCGAAACGGTGAGCGGGCCGATTTGGCGGGTGTGCATGGCGCGTCCTTCCTTTGCTTCGCATCACAGGCTAGAGAATCCCCCCATGACAGCCAAGCAGACTCGCCGTTATTTCGGCACCGATGGCATTCGTGGCCTGACCAACAGCCCGCCGATGACGGCCGCCATCGCCCTGAAACTGGGCCAGGCCGCCGGGCGGCATTTCCTGCGCGGGAACCACCTGCACCGTGTGGTGATCGGCAAGGACACGCGGCTTTCGGGTTACATGATGGAATCGGCGCTGGTTGCCGGCTTCACCAGTGTGGGCATGGATGTGACGCTGCTCGGCCCGATGCCCACCCCGGCGGTGGCGATGCTCACCCGTTCGATGCGGGCCGATATCGGCGTGATGATTTCGGCCAGCCACAACCCGTTTCACGATAATGGCATCAAGCTGTTCGGCCCCGATGGTTACAAATTGTCGGATGACGACGAGATGGCGATCGAGGCGCTGCTGGAGGAAGAGATTCCGCTCGCCGAACCGCGCGCCATCGGCCGGGCGCGGCGCATTGATGACGCGCAGGGACGCTATATCCACTTTGCCAAGGCGACCTTTCCTGAACATCTGCGCCTGGATGGGCGCAAGATCGTGATCGATTGCGCGCATGGTGCGGCCTACAAGGTGGCGCCAGCGGCCCTGTGGGAACTGGGCGCTGAAGTGATCGCCATTGGCGTCGCGCCGGACGGGTTCAACGTGAACGACAAGGTGGGATCGACCCATCCCAAGGCGCTGCAACTGAAGGTGCTGGAATCGGGCGCCGATATCGGCATTGCGCTGGATGGCGATGCGGATCGGCTGATCGTGGTCGATGAACGCGGCCAAGTGGTGGATGGCGACCAGCTGATGGCGCTGATCGCCAGCCGCGCAGCGGAAGCCGGCACGCTGAAGGGCGGTGCGCTTGTGGCGACGGTGATGAGCAATTTGGGGCTGGAGCGGTTTCTGGCCACCAAGGGCATTGCGTTGCACCGCGCCAATGTGGGCGATCGCCATGTGCTGGAACTGATGCGGGATCGCGACTGCAACGTGGGCGGCGAGCAATCGGGGCACATCATCCTTTCCGATCACGCCACCACTGGCGATGGCCTGGTGGCGGCTTTGCAGGTGCTCGCCGCGCTGGTGGGTTCGGGCAAGCCGGCGAGCGAATTGCTGCACCTGTTTGATCCGTTACCGCAGTTGCTGAAGAACGTGCGCTTCAAGGGCGGCGCGCCGTTGGAGGCCGACAGTGTGAAAGCCGCGATTGCCGCTGGTGAGGCGCAACTGGCCGGGCAGGGCCGCCTGCTGATCCGCAAGAGCGGTACCGAGCCGTTGATCCGGGTGATGGCCGAGGGTGAGGACAAGGCGCTGGTGGAGCGGGTGGTGGACGATATCTGTGCGGCTGTTGCGGCAGCGGCTGCCTGATGCCTGAGGTGTTTCGCCGCGATGGTTGGAAATATTTCTTTTACGCCAACGAAGGCGCGCCGCGGGAACCGCCGCACGCGCATGTCAGGCGGGGACGGGATGAAGCGAAATTTTGGCTGCGCCCGTTCGTGCGCCTGGCCTATAATGATGGCCTGTCGCAGCGGGAATTGCGCGACACGATGCAGGTGGTGATGGCGGAGCGGGAGCGGATCGAAAGGGCTTGGCATGAGTTTTTCGCCTGAAAGCGTGCGCTTTGACGCCGATGCCATGTGGGTGGTGATCAGCGATGGCCGCACCATTGGCGTGCCGCTGGCCTGGTTCCCGCGCCTGCTGGCCGCGACGCCCGTGCAGCGCGAGACTTTTGAACTCAGCCGGCGCGGCATCCATTGGCCAGAGCTGGACGAGGATATTTCAGTGGCTGGCCTGCTGGCCGGGCTGGGCGATCAGACCAATCCGGTGCGCGGCGCCGCATGACCGCACGCATATTGGCCATCGCCGGGTCTGACAGTGGCGGCGGTGCCGGCATTCAGGCCGATATCAAGACGATCACCGCGCTGGGCGGTTATGCGATGACGGCGGTTACGGCGATCACCGTGCAGAACACGCTGGGCGTGAGCGCGGTGCACGCCGTGCCGCCGGAGATCGTGGCCGGCCAGATCCGCGCCTGCATCGATGATATCGGCGTGGATGCCATCAAGATCGGCATGCTGGGCAATGAAGCCACCATCAACGCGGTTGCCGATGCATTGGAAGGCGTACGCGTCCCCATCGTGCTTGATCCGGTGATGATCGCCAAGGGCGGCGCGGCGTTGATCGAGGAAGAAGCGGTGTGGGCGATGATGCAGCGCCTGCTGCCAATGGCCAACGTGATCACGCCCAATGTGCCGGAACTGGTGGCGCTGACCGAAACCGAGGTGGAGGACGCCGCCGACATGCTGCTGGCGGCGCAGGAATTGCTGATTGCCGGGCCGCGGGCGGTGCTGGCCAAAGGCGGGCATCTGGAAGGTGACCAGCTGACCGACTGGTTGGTGACCCGGCAGGGGCATCTGGCGTTTACGGATGCGAAGATCGACACGAGGAGCAGCCATGGCACCGGCTGCACCCTGTCGAGCGCGTTGGCCTGCGGGTTGGGGCAGGGGCTTTTGTTGCCCGAAGCCGTGAAGCGCGCGCGGATCTATGTGCGGTTGGCGCTGCGTTCGGCGCCCGGCTTGGGGCAGGGCCACGGGCCGATGGGCCACGGCCAGGTCATCAACGACATCACCGCGCCGGCGCCGGTGCTGAACCAGATCACGGTGCCGGCCACCGACTATGGCGCGTCGCTGGCCTTCTACCGGCAGTTGGGTCTGCGCCTGATCGTGGACAGCCCGGACAATGGTTATGCCCGGTTCGAGGCCGGCAATGGCGTCACGCTGTCGATCCATGTGGGCGACGGCGTGGCGGGCGGCGCGACCGTCTATCTGGAATCGCTGCGGCTTGATGCCTGGGTGGCGGAACTGGTGGCGGCCGAGTTGGTGGTCGATCAGTTGCCGCGGGACGAGGACTGGCTGTGGCGCGAGGCGCGCCTGCATGATCCGGCCGGCAACCGTATCTGCCTCTATGCTGCCGGCGAAGCACGGCGCTTTCCGCCGTGGCGGGTGTAGTGGACACAATCCCAAACCCGCTCATGCCGAGCTTGTCGAGGCACGCACTGACTGTGGTGCGTGCCTCGACAAGCTCGGCATGAGCGGGGCTGTACATGGACCAAAAGTGATCATCGCCGGGGTTGACGAGGCCGGGCGCGGGCCGTGGGCGGGGCCGGTGGTGGCTGCGGCCGTGATCCTGCGTGGGAAGGTCCCGACGGGCCTTGATGACAGCAAGAAATTGAGTGCGAAGCGGCGCGAGGCGTTGTTCCATGCGCTGCAGGCCAGCGACTGCCTGATCGGCGTTGGCCAGGCCAGCGTGGCCGAAATTGATCAGATCAACATCTTGCAGGCCACGTATCTTGCGATGACGCGCGCCGTCGAAGCCTTGGGTGAAGCGCCGGTGCATGTGCTGGTTGACGGCAATCGCCTGCCGAAGTGGCGCTGGCCAGCCACCGCAATTATCGGCGGCGACGGCTGCGAGCCGGCGATTTCGGCCGCCTCCATCATCGCCAAGGTGACGCGTGACCGGATCATGACGGAACTGGACGCCGCCCACCCCGGCTATGGTTGGGCCAGCAACCAGGGCTATGGCGTCGCCGCCCATGCCGAAGCGCTGATCCGGCTTGGCGCAACCCCACATCACCGCGCCAGTTTCAAGCCAGTGAAGGCGGTTCTGGAGAAACTTCAGGGGTGAGTCTTTTGAGTCACACCACTAGGGGTTGAGTCCGGTTCCGCTGCCCGGACTCAAGATATGGGTTTGTTCCCCTTTTGATTCGCGGATGTGACGAATCGGCGAATCCCGTTGATTGCAAAAGATTCTTGACCGTGAATCCACTCTGACTCATCACCACAGTCGCAAGTTGGAGCGCGTGTGATGAAACATTTCAGGTCATCTGATCATCGTGATGCCGAACGGCTGCTGGTTGATACCGGCTTGGCCGGCAAGGCCCGCGCGCCCAAGCTGGAAACCGATCGCATCCTGGTGGGTGACTGCATCGAAATGATGAACAGCCTGCCGGCCGGCAGTGTCGATCTGATCTTTGCCGATCCGCCCTACAATCTTCAGCTGGGTGGCGATCTGGCCCGTCCGGACGGCAGCCATGTTGATGCCGTCACCGATGATTGGGACAAGTTTTCCAGCTTTGAAACCTATGATCGTTTCACCCGCGCCTGGCTGAAGGCCGCGCATCGCCTGCTGAAGCCAGATGGCGCCATCTGGACCATCGGTAGCTATCACAACATCTTCCGGGTTGGTGCGGCGCTGCAGGATGAAGGCTTCTGGATCCTCAACGATATCATCTGGCGCAAGGCCAACCCGATGCCCAATTTCAAGGGCACGCGTTTCACCAACGCCCATGAAACCATGATCTGGGCGTCGAAATCCGAAAACAGCCGTTACTGCTTCAACTATCACGCCATGAAGGCGATGAACGATGATCTGCAGATGCGATCGGATTGGACGATCCCGATCTGCACCGGCGGTGAGCGGCTGAAGGATGGCGCGTCCAAGGCCCACCCGACGCAGAAGCCCGAAGCCCTGCTGTACCGCATTCTCGTCGCCTGCACCCAGCCGGGTGATGTAGTGCTCGATCCGTTCTTTGGCACCGGCACCACCGGCGCTGTCGCCAAGCTGCTCGGCCGCCGCTGGATCGGGATCGAACGCGAACCGAAATATGTGCGAGTGGCGAATGAGCGTATCAACAATCTGCTGCCGCTTGAGGGCGGCGACATCAAGATCAGCGAAGGCAATCGCAGCCTCGCCCGCATCCCGTTTGGCAGTCTCGTCGAGAGCGGCTACGTCCGCCCCGGCACACGCCTTTGGGGTCCGGGGCGGCGTGTGGGGGCCAGCGTACGTGCTGATGGCAGCCTGGACATGGCCGGCACGACCGGATCCATCCACAAGATGGGTGCGGCCGCGCAAGGCCTGCCAAGCTGCAATGGTTGGACCTTCTGGCACATCGAGGACGACGATGGCCGGTTGGTACCGTTGGATGCCAGGCGGCAGGCGTTCCGCCACGCCACTGCTGTGGACGGCTGACGCCTGGCATCCATTTCCTGTTGGCAATCGCCACCTGCGTATCGTTCACCTAACACACGTGTCGCCTGACGGGTTGTGGCATCAACTGCCGCAGCCCGTTGCGCGTGCCGGCCGCTGTGTCTAAGCCGCCGCGCATCCGTTCCGTTGGGGAGAATGACGCGTGAAGTTGAAGACGATCTTGGCGCTGGCCACTGGCCTTGCCATGTTTGCCGTGCCGGCGCTGGCGGCTGACACCAAGCCGCAGATCGGCACGTTCGGTTTCGATGTTGCCGGCATGGATACCAGCGTGAAGGCCGGCGATGATTTCGTGGGCCACACCGCCGGCAAATATATGGCGGCGCTGGAAATCCCTGCCGACAAGACCAATTATGGGATGTTCACCAAGCTGCGTGACCTCTCCCAGGAACGCACCCGCACCATCATCGAAAAGGCCGCCGCGAGCGGTGGCGCGCCGGGCAGCGAAGCCCAGAAGGTTGGCGATTTCTTCGCCAGTTTCATGGATGAAGCCGCCATCGAAGCCAAGGGCATCGCCCCGCTGAAGCCGCAGCTGGATGCGGTCGCCGCCATCCAGACCAAAGCCGATTACGCCGAACTGGTGGGCCGCAATTTCAAGCTTGGCGTGCCCGGCCCGATCTTCATGGGCGTTGGCCCCGATCGCAAGAACCCGGATCGCTTCATCGTGCAGGCCGGCCAGTCCGGCCTGGGCCTGCCGGATCGCGATTATTATCTGGACGACAAGAACCCCAGCTTTGTCGCCGCCCGCGCCAAGTACAAGGCCTACATCACCACGGTGCTGGGCCTCGCCGGCTTTGACAATGCCGCCGCCCGTGCCGAAGGCATCTTCGCGCTGGAAACCGCGATTGCCAAAACCCACTGGACCCGCGTGGAGCGCCGCCAGGCCGAAAAGACCTACAACCCGGTGCCGGTTGCCGAACTGCCCACCCGCTTCCCCGGCATCGAATGGAGCCGGCTGATCGCGGGCAGCAGCATCCCGGTGCAAGGCGATGTGATCATTGCCAACCCCAGCGCCGTTGAAGGCACCGCCAAGGTGATCGCGGCGGCCGATATCGCCGTGCTGAAGGATTACATGGCCTTCCACGGCATCCGTTCCGCCTCGGCGTTCCTGCCCAAGGCATTTGTGGATGCCAATTTCGACCTGTACAACAAGACGCTGGGCGGTCAGCCCGAACAGGCGCCGCGCTGGAAGCGGGGTGCGGACCTCACCTCGGGCGTGCTCGGCGAAGCGCTGGGCAAGCTGTATGTGGCCGAATATTTCCCGCCGGAAGCCAAGGCCAAGGCCGATGAACTGGTGAAGAACATCATCGCCGCCATGGACGCCCGCCTGGCCAATCTGGCGTGGATGGACCCCAAGACGCGGGTTGCCGCGCGCGAGAAGCTGGCCGCGTTCACGCCCAAGATCGGTTATCCGGACAAGTGGCAGGATTATTCGGCGCTCACCATTGTGCGCGGCGATGCACTGGGCAATGCCCGCCGCGCCACCGAGTTCGAGTTCAACGAGAGCGTTGCCAAGCTGAGCAAGCCGGTGGACCGCGGCGAATGGTTCATGACGCCGATGACGGTGAACGCCTATGCCAACCCGACCTGGAACGAAATCGTGTTCCCGGCCGCCATCCTGCAGGCGCCTTTCTTTGATCCCAAGGCCGATGATGCGGTGAACTATGGCGGCATCGGCGCCGTGATCGGCCACGAAATCACCCACCATTTCGACGATCAGGGCCGCAAGTACGACAAGACCGGGCGCTTGAGCGATTGGTGGACCGCCGAAGACGTGAAGCGCTTCAAGGAAGGCACCGACAAGGTCGTGGCGCAGTATGGCGCCTATGAACCGGTGGCCGGCAAGAAGGTGAATGGCGAGCTGACCCTGGGTGAGAATATCGCCGATCTGGCCGGCATCACCATCGCCTATGATGGCTGGAAGCGTTCGCTGGGTGGCAAGAAGCCGAAGACGATCGATGGCTTCACCGGGGATCAGCGCTTCTTCCTGGGCTTCAGCCAGGTGTGGCGTCAGAAATATCGCGAGCCGGCGCTGCTGCAGCAGCTGGTGACGGATCCACACACGCCGGGCCATTTCCGCCCCTACGTGGTGCGCAACATCGATGCCTGGTACAAGGCGTTCAACGTGAAGCAGGGCGAGAAAATGTACCTGTCGCCGGAAGAGCGCATCAAGCTGTGGTAAGGCGTTATTATCGCCCGATATTGACTGAAGGAGAGGGGCTGCCGCTTGCCGGCGGCCCCTTTTCGTTTGCGCGCTGCGAAGTGCTGACGCGCAGCGGGAGCGAGGGCTTTGTGGATGCGGCCGATGTGCCGGACGATTGGCGGGAGCGGCTGACGCGGCCCCGCCCGTTGCTGGCCCGGTTTGCGCAGCCGCTGCCACTGGTGATGGGCATTTTGAACATCACGCCCGACAGTTTTTCCGATGGCGGCAGGCATGATGCGCCGGATGCCGCGATTGCCGCTGCCCACGCCATGCACGCAGCCGGTGCCGCGATCATCGATGTGGGGGCGGAATCCACCCGGCCGGGCGCGCCGGAACTGCCGGTGGCCGATGAACTGGCGCGGCTTGCGCCGTTGTGGGCTGGCTTGGCGGGTCTGCCGGTCTCCATCGACACGCGCAAGGCTGCGGTGATGGCCACGGCGCTCGATGAAGGCGCGATGATCGTCAATGATGTCAGTGCGCTGGGCCATGATCCGGCGGCTATGGCGCTGGTGGCGCAGCGCGGCTGCCCGGTGATCCTGATGCACCACCAGGGCACGCCCGAAACGATGCAGATCGCCCCACACTATGACAACACCCTGCTCGACGTGTTCGACTGGCTGGAGGGACGGATTGCCGCAGCCGTGGCCGGCGGAATCGCGCCCGACGCCATCATCGCCGATCCCGGCATCGGCTTCGGCAAGGGGCTTGAGCATAATCTTGCGCTGCTGAAAGGCCTGGCCCTGCTGCACGGCCTGGGCGTGCCGATCCTGCTCGGTGCCAGCCGCAAGTCGTTGATTTCCAAGCTGGCGGGCGAGGTGCCGGTGGAACAGCGCCTGCCCGGCAGCCTGGCGCTGGCCATCGCTGGCGCCAATGCCGGGGTGCAGATCATCCGCGTGCATGATGTGCCCGAAACGGTGCAGGCGCTGGCGGTTTGGCGCGCCTGCCAATTCGGGCAGGCCTGAACCGGCATTTGCCCCTTCACAGCCGCGCCCCCTTCACAGACTTGGATTGTCTGCTAACAGGCAGCGTGCAACGGTTGCGGCAACGCGGCCGGCCACTGCCAGAGATGAGGGTTTCGCCAGCCATGGCCAGCAACGAACAGCAGAACGACAGCCACCGTTCCACCTATGAAAGCTTCACCGGCTTCACCAAGTGGGGCACCATCTTTGTGGTGACCGTGGTGGTCGCGCTCTACATTTTCCTGGTCTGACACGTGCGCGGCTTGGGGGCGGAATCATGAAGATCGCAGTGTTGAAGGAAGCCGGCGGCGTTGAAACGCGCGTGGCGGCCACGCCGGAAACGGTGAAGAAGCTGATCGGCCTGGGGGCCAGCGTGGCGGTGGAAATCGGCGCCGGCTTTGGTGCCAAGATCAGTGATGCCGATTATGCCGCCGCGGGAGCCACGGTGGCTGCCCGCGCCGACGTGATTGCCGGGGCCGATATGGTGCTGGGCGTGCAGGGGCCGGCGCTGGCCGATCTGCCCGGCATCAAGGCCGGCACGATCGTTGCGGCCATCCAGTCGCCGTTCAATTATCGCGCCAAGATCGACGCTTATGCCGGGGCCGGCCTGATCGCCTATGCGATGGAATTCATGCCGCGCACCACGCGCGCTCAGTCCATGGATGTGCTGTCCAGCCAGTCCAACCTCGCCGGTTACAAGGCCGTGATCGATGCCGGCGAAGCCTATGGCCGCGCCTTCCCGATGATGATGACGGCCGCCGGCACGATTTCGGCCGCACGCGTGTTCATCATGGGCGTGGGCGTTGCCGGCCTGCAGGCCATCGCCACGGCGCGCCGCCTGGGCGGGCTGGTTTCGGCCACCGACGTGCGTTCGGCCACCAAGGAACAGATTGAATCGCTGGGCGCCAAGGCGATCTTCGTCGAGAAGGTGGCGGGCATCAGTGGCGAAGGCGCCGGCGGCTATGCCACCGAAATGAGCGATGAATACAAGGCGGCGCAGGCCGAGCTGGTCTCCTCGCACATCGCCAAGCAGGATATCGTCATCACCACCGCGTTGATCCCGGGCCGGCCAGCGCCGCGCCTGATCACCGATGCGCAGGTCGCTTCGATGCGGCCGGGCAGTGTGATCGTCGATCTGGCGGTGGACAGCGGCGGCAACGTCGAAGGTGCCGTGGCTGGCGAAATTGTCGAGCGCCACGGCGTGAAGATCATTGGTCACAAGAACCCGGCCAGCCGCATGTCGCCGGACGCGTCGGCGCTGTACAGCCGCAACTTGTTCAACATGATCAACGCCTTCTGGGACAAGGAGGCGAAAGCCGCCGTTTGGCCCGCCGATGATGACATCGTGAAGGGCATCAAGCTGACCGAGGGCGGCGCTGTCGTCCACGAACGCCTGTTGGGTTAAGGGGCACGCACATGGATTTCCTGTCGATCCTGTCGATTTTCGTGCTGGCGGTGTTCGTCGGCTATTATGTCGTGTGGTCGGTCACGCCGGCGCTGCACACGCCGCTGATGGCCGTGACCAACGCCATTTCGTCCGTCATCATCGTCGGCGCGCTGATCGCGGCGGCAGCGGGTGCCATCACCGATGGCGGTGGCCTGTCGCAGTGGCTGGGGCTGCTGGGTGTTGTGCTGGCGAGTGTGAACATCTTTGGCGGTTTTGCCGTCACGCGCCGCATGCTCGCCATGTACAAGAAAAAAGAAAAGAAGCCGGCGGCTTCGAAGTAAGGGCAGGGGCAGATCCATGGAACATGCAGTCGCTGCCACCCCGGCCTGGGCCGTTTTGGCCTATCTCGCCGCCGGTGTGCTCTTCATTCTGGCCCTGCGCGGGCTGTCGTCGCCGGAATCGTCGCAAGCGGGCAACCGCAATGGCATGATCGGCATGGCGCTGGCGGTGGGCACCACCCTGGCGCTGCACCCGACCGGTCTGCTGCTGATCGTTGGCGCCATCGCCATCGGCGGCGGCATTGGCTGGGTGATTGCCCAGCGCATCCAGATGACGGCGATGCCGGAACTGGTTGCGGGCTTCCACAGCCTGGTTGGCATGGCCGCCGTGCTGGTGGGCTGCGCCGCCTATCTCAATCCGGGCGCGTTCGGCATCACTGATGCCACCGGCGCAATTCTGGCGGTGAGCCGCGTGGAAATGGGTCTCGGTGTGGCCATCGGGGCGATCACCTTCTCCGGCTCGATCATCGCCTTCCTCAAGCTTTCGGGCCGCATGTCCGGCTCGCCGATCCTGCTGCCGGGTCGCCACATCATCAACCTGGGCGTATTGGCCGGCATCCTGATCCTCACCGGCGTGTTCGCCTTTGATACCGCTGCCGGCATGGGCCAGGGCCCGCTGATGTGGATCATCCTGGGCCTCAGCTTCGTGATCGGCGTCACCCTGATCATCCCGATCGGCGGCGCGGACATGCCGGTCGTCATCTCGATGCTGAACAGCTATTCGGGCTGGGCCGCCGCGGCGATGGGCTTTACCCTGCAGAACACCGCGATGATCATCACCGGTGCACTGGTCGGTTCGTCGGGCGCGATCCTTTCGTACATCATGTGCAAGGCGATGAACCGCAGCTTCATCAGCGTCATCGCCGGCGGCTTTGGTGCGGATTCGGGCAGCGGCGGCGCCAAGGGCGAAGTCATCCAGAAGGCCTACAAGGCCGGTTCGGCCGACGATGCGGCCTTCATCATGCAGAACGCCGAAACCGTGATCATCGTGCCGGGTTACGGCATGGCGGTTTCCCAGGCCCAGCACGCGCTGCGCGAAATGGGCGATCTGCTGAAGAAGGAAGGTGTTAGCGTCAAATACGCCATCCACCCGGTGGCGGGCCGCATGCCCGGCCACATGAACGTGCTGCTGGCCGAAGCCAACGTGCCCTATGATGAAGTGTTCGAACTGGAAGACATCAACAGCGAGTTCGGCCAATGCGATGTCGCCTTCGTTATCGGCGCCAACGACGTGACCAACCCGTTGGCCAAGACCGACAAGACCAGCCCGATCTACGGCATGCCGATCCTGGACGTTGAAAAGGCCAAGACCGTGCTGTTCGTGAAGCGATCGATGGGCGGCGTGGGTTATGCTGGCGTGGACAACCCGGTCTTCTATGCCGACAACACCATGATGTTGCTGGCGGATGCGAAGAAGATGGTGGAAAATATCGTCAAGGCGCTGAATGGCGGGGGTCACTGATCGCAGCCGGGCGCGTGGATAGCAGAGCTATCCACCGGCTCCGGCAAGATCGGACGGCGAGCGAAAAGGGCGGCCCCAACAGGCCGCCCTTTTTGAATCGTCCGACGGCGTGGCTTTGCCACGCTCTTTTTGCTTAACTTTCCTGATCGCAAAAGCGGACTCGGCGGCTCCGCCGCCGGCCGCGCGGGCCGAGGCTTGGTTTGAATGTGTGGGGTGCCTCGACAAGCTCGGCATGAGCGGGGTGGTGCAAATAGGCCGAAGCCTCACGCCGCCGGCTTCTCGCTCCACAACGCCGGAAACAGCCGCTTGAAGCCTTCCACCTTGGGAATGTCGTTCCACATGATATAGGGCTGCGTCGGGTGGGCGCGCAGGTAATTCTGGTGATAGCCCTCGCCGGCATAGAAGGGCTTGGCGCCTTCGAAGGTCGTCACGATCTTCGGCTTCCAGGTCCCGGCCCGCTCCAGCTGCGCCACATAGGCGCGCGCAATCCGTTCCTGCTCCACCCCCCGCGTGAACAGCGCGCTGCGATACTGGCTTCCGCTGTCCGGGCCTTGGCGGTTCAGCTGGGTCGGATCATGCGCCACGGAGAAGAAGACCCTGAGCAGTGTGCCGTAACTCACAACGGCAGGATCGTAGGTCACTTCTACCGCTTCGGCATGGCCGGTCAGGCCGCTGCCAGTGACTTCATAAATGGCGGTTGCCTTGGCGCCGCCAGCATAACCCGACACGGCAGACTTGACGCCCTTCACCCGTTCGAACACGCCTTCCACGCCCCAGAAACAGCCACCGGCAAAAACGGCCTTTTGCAGCGGGGCTTTGGCCAGTGGCGCATCAACGGCGGGGGCAGGGGCCAGCACCATGCGTTCGGCAGCGCAGGCGGGCGTGGCAAGCGCCAGCGCGATCAGCAGGCGCTTCATGCCGATTTCCCCGGCACAAAGCTGAGCGACAGGCCATTGATGCAATAGCGCAGCCCTGTCGGCTTTGGACCATCATCGAACACATGGCCCTGGTGGCCGCCGCAGCGGCTGCAATGCACTTCGGTGCGCACCATGAAATAGCTCTTGTCCACCGTGCTGCCGATCGCGGTCTTGTTGATCGGCTGCCAGAAACTGGGCCAGCCGGTGCCGCTGTCAAACTTGTGCGCGGAACTGAACAGCGGCAGCGCACAGCCGCGGCAGACGAAGGTGCCGGCGCGCTTTTCCTTGTTCAGCGGCGAGGTGAAGGGCCGTTCGGTGGCCTCCTCGCGCAGCACGGCATAGGCATCCTTGCCCAGCCGCCGCCGCCATTCATCCGGCGTGTAGCTGACGGCAAAGCGGCCGGCTGCCGCGAAGGCGGGCGCTGCGAAGGGAAGGGCGGCGATCAGGCCGAGGAGGGAGCGTCGTGATGTCATGCCCTCATATACGTGCGCTGCGGCTGAACGGTTACTTACCGCGTTGCCGCAGCCAACTTTCGCCCTGCGCCTTCGCCAGATCGACCAGATCCTCCATCGCCACCTGCATGTCGATCAGGTGCAAGCCCCAGCCCGGCACCACCTGGCCGCCCACCATCACATCGCCATTGATCGTATCGGTGCGCGGATCGGCCGGATCGGCGTTGATGCCCACCGAAAGCACATTGGCATTCTCGCGGTTCATGCATTCACCGGTCAGCAGGCCGGGCAGGGCGACGAACGGCGTGTAGATGTTGCGGCCCTTGGCCCATTTCGGTGCCGGGGTACCGTTGTCAACAATGCCGGTGCGGTTGACCATCAGCGGGCGCAGCGCCGTGCGGCCACCGGAAAGCGCCGCCGGATTGGTGCAGGACACTGCCATGCCAGCCGGAGCAGTGGCCGGTGGGCGGCCGAACAGGCTGGCCGGTGGCACCGGCATGGTATCTCGGTACGACACCCACGCCACGACGCAGCCGGTTTGGGCAGACGCGCGGCACAGCGGGGTGGATTTCAGATCGCCGCCGACATCCTTGCCTTCCGGCACCAGCAGATTGTGGCCGGCTAGATAGGCGGCGATGATCTGTTTCGCGACTGGTTTGCCTTCGATTTCGGTCTGCATCAGCGCCTTCAGCACGCCGCTGCCCTGGCTGTGGCCGATCAGGATGACGCCGCGGCCCTTGTTGTCATGCTTCATATAGTCCGCGAACGCGCCCGACACATCGCGCAGGCCCATGGCGGGATCGGCGGTAACCGGCTTGCCCATCATGCGATCGCGCAGCGTTACCAGCGTGACCTGGCGATAAAGCGGCGCGAACACACGGCAGGCCTGGCGGAACGGCGCGGCCTGAGCCTGGGCGACGCCAAGTTCGGCCGGATCGGCGGTCATGTCGCTGTTGGGCGTCGGATCGGTGGAAACGGTGGGATAGACATAGAAGCAGTCGATCTTGGGTTTCTTGGCGGCCGGCAACATATCGAGCGTCACGGTGGCATCGGCTGTTACCCGCGATGTGCTGGCGTCTCCGCTGCACGGGTCCTTGGCGCCGGGCCGGCAGAGCCAGCTTTCGGGCTTGCGGTAATCGGGGGCAGGCGCGGGCTGGGCGATTGCCGGCGTGGCGAGGAGGGCGAGGAAGGGGAGAGCGGCGAGTTTCATCGTGTCGGCTACCTCAATTTGTTCGTCACCCCGGCGAAAGCCGGGGCCCATCGCCCCGACAATCGCGCTTGTGGACTTTCTGGTCGATGGGCCCCGGCTTTCGCCGGGGTGACGTGTGTGGTGCTTATTTCCAACCGTCCTTCAGCACCGGCGACACCTCTTCGCCCATCTTTTCCAGCACTTCGACGATGCGTTCGCGGCCCACGTCATTCTGCGCCCAGAACATCGGGCCACCGCGATAGACCGGCCAGCCATAGCCGTTGATCCAGACGATATCGATATCGCTGGCGCGCTGGGCCTTGCCTTCGGCGAGAATGCGGGCGCCTTCATTCACCATCGGGAACAGGCAGCGTTCCAGGATTTCCTGATCATCGATGGTGCGGCGGTTGATGCCCTTTTCCACCGCATAGGCATCGATGATGGCCAGCGCTTCGGGGTTGGGCGTGCGGTTGCGGTTTTCGTCGTAAACGTAAAAGCCCTTGCCGTTCTTCTGGCCGCGCAAGCCCGCTTCGCACAGGCGGTCGCGCACGGTTTCGCCCTTCGAGGTTTCGGCGTTCCAGCCGATGTCGAGGCCCGCCAGATCGCTCATCTGGAACGGGCCCATCGGGAATCCGAAATCGGTCAGCACGCGATCGATATCGGCCGGCGCCGCGCCTTCCAGCATCAGCAGATTGGCCTGCTGCTGGCGGCGGCTCAGCATGCGGTTGCCGATGAAGCCATGGCACACGCCGGCCACAACGGCGATCTTGCCGGTGGCCTTGCCCATCGCCATGGCGGTGGCCAGCACCTGGGGATCGGTCTTGGCGCCGCGCACCACTTCCAGCAGGCGCATGACATTGGCCGGCGAGAAATAATGCATGCCCACCACGCTTTCAGGGCGCGACGTGGCCGAAGCGATTTCATCCACATCAAGATAGCTGGTGTTGCTGGCCAGGATGGCGCCGGGCTTGGCAATCTTGTCCAGACGCCCAAAAATATCCTTCTTGATCGCCATATTCTCGAACACGGCTTCGATGATCAGGTCGCAATCGGCCAGATCCTCCATGTTCAGCGTCGGGGTCAGCCGGCCCATGCGGGCTTCGACCTCGTCCATGCTGAAGCGGCCCTTCTTGGCGCTGTTCTCGTAATTCTTGCGGATCACGCCAACGCCGCGATCCAGCGCTTCCTGCTTCATCTCGACGATGGTGACGGGAATGCCGACCGACAGGAAGTTCATCGAGATGCCGCCGCCCATGGTGCCGGCACCGATCACGCCAACTTGTCTGACGGGGAGTGGCTGCATATCGGCGGGCAGGCCATCGATCTTGGCGGCCGCGCGTTCGGCGAAGAACACATGGCGCTGCGCGGCGGATTGCAGCCCGGTCATCAGTTTCATGAATTCGCTGCGTTCGACCTTCAAACCTTCTTCAAACGGCAACGCCACGGCGGCTTCGATGCACTTGATATTGGCTTCGGGTGCGTCAAAGCCCTTGAACGCCTTGGCATTGGCCTTGCGCACTTCGGCGAAGAACGGCGCCAGATCGGCCGCGCTGCCGCCCAGCTTGCTGTTGTCATCGCGCACCTTCTTCAACGGGCGGCCTTCGGCCAGAACCTTGCGGGCGAAGGCAATGGCGCCGGCGGTCAGATCACCGTCTACCACCTCGTCCACCAGCCCGGTGGCCAGCGCATCCTTGGCGCCCATCTGCGCGCCGCTGGTCACCATTTCGGTGGCTTTCTTCGCGCCAACGATGCGCGGCAGACGCTGGGTGCCACCGGCGCCGGGCAGCAGGCCAAGCTTGACCTCCGGCAGGCCGAACTTGGCCTTGGCATCGCTCACCCGGTAATGCGCGCACAGCGCCACTTCCAGGCCGCCGCCCAGCGCGGTGCCGTGGATGGCGGCGATGACGGGCACGGGGGAGCTTTCCATCGCATCCTGCACGGCAGGCAGCGACGCACCGCGCGGCGGCTTGCCGAATTCGGAAATGTCAGCCCCGGCGATGAAGGTGCGCCCGGCGCAGACCAGCACGGCGGCCTTCACCGCAGAATCAGCGGCGATGGCGGCAAACGCGCCGGCAAGGCCATCGCGCACATCGGCGGAAAGCGCGTTGATCGGCGGCGAGTTGACGGTGACGACGGCGATTTCGCCATCCTTTGCGAGATTGACGACGTTGTTGATGGCAGCCATGGCTGGTTTCTCCCCGATTATTGAACTGGTGTGGATTGCTAGCATCACTTCGGCGCGATTGCAGCCTTGTGGATAGGCCAGTGTTTGCGTAGTTTCTCACGCAATGGCGATGAAACTGACCTTGCAACAGCTGATGACGCGCGCCGCGCTGCCGGCGGTGTGCATGGCTGTCGCCAGTTATTTTTCGTTCCACGCCGTTTCCGGCCCCACCGGCTATGTCGCCTGGCGCGAATACAAGGTGCAGCGTTCGAAACTGCAACAGGCCGTGCAGGGCAGCGAGGAACAGCAGGCGGCGTTGCAGCGCCGGCTCGTGCTGCTCGATCCGCGCCATGTCGATCCCGATCTGGCCGATGAACTGGTGCGCCGCAATCTCGATCTGGTGAAGCCGGACGAGGTGATCGTGCCGCTCCCGCAGGCTGCGCCCGCCAGCTGATACTGCCGAAGTTGAAGGCGTTTAACCTGTCTGGCACCTGGCGCCGGATAGGGGCTTTTCGCGCGTGGTGCGACATTTTATACCTCTATGGTACCGCCAGTGAAAGGTGAATATCTTGGCACGCAGCACAGGCCGCAAGGCCGCATCCGCCCCGCCTATTCCCAACTGGCCGCGGCCTGATGAACCGGAACGGTTCGTCGCCTCACG
>Ga0209278_1000428_pt1 | contig 34464 bp, 29 predicted proteins | sample JI81BgreenDNA_FD_187504 | JGI IMG/M metagenome (GOLD analysis project Ga0209278, IMG submission 187504) | Wastewater effluent complex algal communities from Wisconsin, to seasonally profile nutrient transformation and Carbon sequestration -... | ecosystem: Engineered > WWTP > Effluent > Algae...
AGCAGCTCTCCGGCGCAGGCATGCAGTTCACCGGGCCGGACCAGGTGGTCAGCAGCACCGAGAAGATGAAGCTGCTCGGCTTCCTGCGCCGCACCCATGGCAAGGATGAAAAGCCCGCCGAGGAAGCCGGCCCCAGCCGTATCACGCTCCAGCGCCGCAAGGTCGAGGAGCTGACGGTCGGTGGCGGCAAGACCAAGGCCACCGTCGCCGTCGAAGTGCGCCAGAAGCGCACCTACGTGAAGCGCGCCGATGTCGCCCCGACTGGCCCGGACGCCGAGCGCGAGGAAGCCGCCCGCAAGCTGGCCGAGTCGCAGGCCCGCTCCGACGCCGAGCGCAAGGCGCTGGACGAGGCCGATCGTCGTCGCCGCGAGCAGGACGCCGCCGAGAAGGCCGCCCGTTCGAAGTCGGCCACGCCGGCCGTCGAGGCTGAGACCGTCGCCGACGAGCGCCCGGTCGAGCGAGCCGCGGATCCGGCACCGCCCGCCGTCGTCGATACCCCGGCGGACGCGCGCCCGGCGGCACGTCCCGTCATCCAGATGCCGAGCCGTGCCGACGCCGAACTGGCGGCGCGTGCCCGCGAGGCGGCCAACCGTCGCGGCAAGCCCGGCGGCAAGGTGGAGGGCGCGCCGGAGGATGACCGCAGCGGCCGCTTCGTCGGTGGCCAGTTGCACCTGAGCGAGGGCGCCCACGCCCGTCGCAACACCGGCAACAACAAGCGCAAGCCGGGCGGCGGCCGTGGCCGGCCTGAGCCGTCGCGCCACAGCCATGGCAACAACAACTCCGGTCCGCATGCGTTCTCGCGCCCGACCGCGCCGGTCATGCGCGAAGTGGCGGTTGGCGAAGCCATCAGCGTCGGCGACCTCGCCAACAAGTTGGCGATGAAGGGCGGCGAAGTGGTGAAGGCCCTCTTCAAGATGGGCGTGATGGCCACCCTGAACCAGACCATCGATCACGACACCGCGGTGCTCGTCGTCGAAGAGTTGGGCCACAAGGCCGTTCGCGCCACCGAGGACGACGCCGAGCTGGCGTTGGCCGCGCACATCGAGGCCGAGCAGGGCGAGCGCAGCACGCGTCCGCCGGTCGTCACGATCATGGGCCACGTCGACCACGGCAAGACCTCGCTGCTCGACTACATCCGCCGCACCAAGGTGGCGTCGGGCGAGGCCGGTGGCATCACCCAGCACATCGGCGCCTACCACGTCGAAACCGGCAAGGGCGTCGTCACCTTCCTCGACACTCCGGGCCACTCGGCGTTCACCGCGATGCGTGCCCGCGGCGCCAAGCTCACCGACCTCGTGGTCCTCGTGGTCGCGGCGGACGACGGCGTCATGCCGCAGACCGTCGAGGCGATCAAGCACGCGCGCGCCGCCAAGGTGCCGCTGGTGGTCGCGATGAACAAGATGGACAAGCCGAACGTCAACATCGACAACCTGCGCAATGGTCTTGCCCAGCATGAAGTGACGCCGGAAGAGTGGGGTGGCGATACGCCGTTCATCGGCGTCTCGGCCAAGACCGGCCTCGGCATCGACGCCCTGCTGGACGCGATCCTGGTGCAGGCCGAGGTGATGGAACTCTCCGCGCCGGTCGACGGCAAGGCCGCGGGCACCGTCATCGAATCCTCGCTCGACAAGGGCCGCGGCCCGGTGGCGACGGTGCTGGTGCAGCAGGGCACGCTCCGCAAGGGTGACTACCTGGTCTGCGGTACGCAGTACGGTCGCGTGCGCGCGCTGTTCGACGAAGCCGGCAAGCAAGTGGATACGGCGGGCCCGTCGATCCCGGTGGTGCTCCTCGGCCTCTCCGGCGTGCCGAACTCGGGCGACGACTTCGTGGTCGTGGCCGACGAGCGTCTCGCCAAGGACGTCGCGCAGCAGCGCGAGGCCAAGGTGCGCGAGGCCAAGCTGGTCAAGCAGGCCAGCCGCATGGAAGACATCATGGCCCAGATGGGCCAGGGCGAAGGCCAGCAGCAGCTCAACCTGCTGATCAAGGCCGACGTGCAGGGTTCGGTCGAGGCGCTGCGCGACTCGCTCGTCGCCCTGTCGAACGACCTGATCAAGATCAACGTGATCCAGTCCGGCGTCGGCGGCATCACCGAGTCGGAGGCCGTGATGGCCGCTGCGGCCAAGGCCGTGGTCATCGGCTTCAACGTCCGTGCCGACGCAGCGGCGCGCAAGGTCATCGAGGGCAATGGCCTCGACCTGCGCTACTTCTCGATCATCTACGACGTCATCGACCAGGTGAAGCAGGTCGCGTCGGGTCTGCTCGGCAAGGAGATCCGCGAAGAGATCATCGGCGTGGCCGAAGTGCGCGATGTGTTCCGCAGCTCGAAGTTCGGCGCCGTTGCCGGTTCGCTGGTCATCGAGGGCACGGTCAAGAAGTCGAAGCCGATCCGCGTGCTGCGCAACCAGACCGTCATCTTCCAGGGCGAACTGGAGTCGCTGCGCCGCTTCAAGGACAACGTCGAGGAAGTGCGTTCCGGCACCGAGTGCGGCATCGCGGTGAAGGCGTACAACGACGTCAAGCCGGGCGACATGATCGAGTGCTTCGAACGCATTGAAGTGGCGCGGTCGCTCTGATGCCGAAGCGTTCCTTCTCGCGCACCGATCGCCTGTCCGCCCAGTTCCGCCGGGAGCTGGGCGTGATGGTCCACGAGGCCGTGCGCGAGCATTCGCTGCCCTCCGCCAGCGTCTCCGACGTGGAGGTCACGCGTGACCTGTCGCATGCGAAGGTCTGGGTGACGGCACTGAAGCCGGAGCGTTCGATCGAGGTGGTCAAGGCCCTCAACGAGCTGTCGAAGGGCTTCCGCCAGCAGCTGGGCAAGATGCTGCGTATCCGCCAGGTGCCGGAGCTGCATTTCCATTACGACGAATCCGTCGATCGCGGCGAGAAGATCGAACTGCTGCTGCGCGAAGCCGCCAAGCAGGATGCCGTGATCCGACAGGCGAACGGCGAAGCGTCCGGCGACGACACCCCCGGCGACACGCCGTCGTCCAGCGACGCCCACTGACGCCGCGCCCCTCGGGGCGCCGCGGCGGCCGATCCTCATCGAGGACTCCCCCATGCACCGTCTTCCTTTCCGCTCCGTCGATGGGCTGCTGCTTCTCGACAAGCCGGCCGGCCTCAGTTCGAATGCCGCGCTGCAGCGGGTGCGCAAGCACTACCGCGCGGAGAAGGCCGGCCATACCGGCAGCCTGGATCCGCTCGCCACTGGCCTGCTGCCGATCTGCTTCGGCGAAGCCACCAAGGTCGCGGGACTGATGCTCGGGGCACGCAAGGCCTATGAAACCGAGGCCCGCCTCGGCGTGGTCACCGACACCGACGATGCCGAGGGCCAGGCGTTGCGCGAGCGTGAGGTGCCGCTCCTCGACGCCCATGCCGTGGAGCGCGTGCTCAAGCGCTACATCGGACGCATTTCGCAGCGGCCGCCGATCTATTCGGCGCTGAAACAGGGCGGCGAGCCGCTCTATGCCAAGGCTCGCCGGGGCGAGGTGGTGGAGGTCGCCGAGCGCGAGATCGACGTCCATGCGCTCGAGCTGCTGTCGATCAACGGCGCATCGCTTCGGCTTCGGATCACCTGCGGCTCGGGCACTTACGTCCGGAGCCTCGTGCGCGATATCGGCGAGGACCTCGGCTGCGGCGCCCATGTGGTCGCCCTGCGGCGGCTCTGGGCCGAACCCTTCCGCAGCCCGACGATGGTCACGCTCGACGAGATCGAGGCCATCGACCGGAACAGCGAGCCGGGCCTCGCCGCGCTGGACAGCCTGCTGATGCCGGTGGAGTCGGCGCTCGTGGACTGGCCGCGCCTGAACCTCAGCGATGCCGAGGTGCTGAAGCTCGGCCACGGCCAGAGCCTGTCCGGCCTCGACGCGGCGAACGGCCTGATGGCCGCCTTCGCGCCGAGCGGTCGAGCCGTGGGGCTGGTCGAAGGCCGCGACGGCGTGGTGCACCCGCAGCGGCTGTTCCGCTGGGCCGCGGCCTCCTGAGCCCGGCCTCCGCCCCGCGCACGCCCCAGTGGGGTGTGAAGGCCGAGCCTGAACGCCGCGCCGGCCGGTTCGTGAAAACCTTGTTCAGAAGTCCTGTCGGGCGTACAATCCGCGCGCCTCGTTCGAGGCATTCCCATGCAACCGGCGAAGACCGCGGTGCGCCCACGAGTGGCGTTCCTGCGCCTTCCGCATCACGAGAACGTCCATGAGCATCGATTCCGCCCAGATCATCAACAACTTCGCGCGTGGCGCCAACGACACCGGTTCGCCGGAAGTCCAGGTCGCCCTGCTGTCGGCCCGCATCGAGCAGCTGACCGAGCACTTCAAGGCCCACAAGCAGGACCACCACAGCCGTCGTGGCCTGCTCAAGATGGTGAATACCCGCCGTCGCCTGCTGGCCTACCTGAAGGACAAGGACGTGGAGCGCTACAAGACGCTCATCGAGCGCCTCGGCCTCCGTCGTTAAGTGACACCCCGCGCGGCGCAGAAATGCGCCGCGCTGCTTTTCGGGGTTTGGAAAGACCCCACGCCGCGGCAACGCGGCAACCGAGCCAGGGGGCAGGGGCCCCCGGCCGGACTGAAACGAAAGACAACCAGAGAGCAGAACGTGGCGAAATATTCGAAGACCTTCCAGTACGGCCAGCATGAAGTGACGCTGGAAACGGGCGAGATCGCCCGCCAGGCCGGTGGCGCCGTCCTCGTCAAGATGGCGGACACCGTCGTCCTCGTGACCGTCGTCGGCAACAAGAACGTCCGTGAAGGCATGGACTTCTTCCCGCTGACCGTCGACTACCAGGAGAAGTTCTACGCCGGTGGCCGCATCCCGGGTGGCTTCTTCAAGCGCGAAGGCCGCCAGACCGAGCGCGAGACCCTGACGTCGCGCCTGATCGACCGTCCGATCCGCCCGCTGTTCCCGGAAGGTTTCCGCCACGAAGTGCAGGTCATCGCGACCGTCGTCTCGCTGAACCCGGAAGTCGAGGGTGACATCCCGGCGATGATCGGCGCCTCGGCCGCGCTGGCCCTGTCGGGCATCCCGTTCGCGGGCCCGATCGGCGCCGCCAAGGTCGGCTACGCCAACGGCCAGTACATCCTCAACCCGACGGTGTCGCAGCTGAAGACGTCGGAGCTCGAGCTCATCGTCGCCGGCACGCAGAACGCCGTGCTGATGGTGGAGTCGGAAGCCAAGCTGCTCTCGGAAGAAGTGATGCTCGGCGCCGTGACCTTCGGCCACAACGCCGGCCGTGCCGCCATCCAGGCCATCAACGAGCTGGTCGCGGAAGCCGGCCAGAAGACGTGGGGCACCTGGACCGCCCCGGCCCGCAACGAGGCCCTCGTGGCCGCGTTGAAGGCCGCCACCGGCACGCGCCTCGCCGACGCCTTCAAGGTGACGGACAAGCTGCAGCGCCGCGACGCCATCGGCGCCCTGAAGAAGGACGTGATGGCCGCCCTCGCGCCGCAGATCGAAGCCAATGGCTGGTCGGCCGCCGAAGCTTCGAAGGAGTTCGGCGAGCTCGAGTACCAGACCATGCGCGACTCGGTGCTGAGCACCAAGGTCCGCATCGACGGCCGTGCGCTCGACACCGTCCGCCCGATCACCGTCCGCGTCGGCGTGCTGCCGCGCGTCCACGGCTCGGCCCTGTTCACCCGCGGCGAGACGCAGGCCCTCGTGGTCGCGACCCTCGGCACCGCGCGCGACGGCCAGATCATCGACGCCGCCGAAGGCGAGTCGAAGGAACACTTCCTGTTCCACTACAACTTCCCGCCGTACTCGGTCGGCGAAGCCGGCCGCATGATGGGCCCGAAGCGTCGCGAGATCGGCCACGGCCGCCTCGCCAAGCGCGGCGTGCTCGCCGTCATGCCGGACATGGAGAGCTTCCCGTACACGATCCGCGCCGTCTCGGAAATCACCGAGTCGAACGGTTCGTCGTCGATGGCTTCGGTCTGCGGTTCGTCGCTCGCCATGATGGACGCGGGCATCCCGCTGAAGGCCCCGGTGGCCGGCATCGCGATGGGCCTGGTGAAGGAAGGCGACAACTTCGTCGTGCTGTCCGACATCCTCGGTGATGAAGATCACCTCGGCGACATGGACTTCAAGGTCGCGGGTTCGAAGGACGGCATTTCCGCCCTCCAGATGGACATCAAGATCGAAGGCATCACCGAGGAGATCATGAAGATCGCCCTCACGCAGGCCAAGGCCGGTCGTCTGCACATCCTCGGCGAGATGGCGAAGGGCCTCACCGCCCCGCGCGCCGAGCTGTCGGAGTACGCCCCGCGCCTGCTGACGATGAAGATCCACCCGGACAAGATCCGCGAAGTGATCGGCAAGGGTGGCTCGACCATCCAGGCCATCACCAAGGAAACCGGCACGCAGATCGACATCCAGGACGACGGCACGATCGTCATCGCTTCGGTGAACGCCGCTGCCGCCCAGGCCGCGAAAGCGCGCATCGAGCAGATCACGTCGGACGTCGAGCCGGGCCGCATCTACGAAGGCAAGGTCGCCAAGATCATGGACTTCGGTGCGTTCGTGACCATCGCCCCGGGCAAGGACGGCCTGGTGCACATCTCGCAGATCTCCGACGAGCGCGTCGAGAAGGTCAGCGACAAGCTGAAGGAAGGCGACGTGGTGAAGGTCAAGGTGCTGGAAGTCGACAAGCAGGGCCGCATCCGCCTGTCGATCAAGGCTGTGGCCGAGGGCGAGGGCGTCTAAGCCTTCGCTTCGCTGCCGAGCTGAAACAAAGAAGCCCACCGGATGGTGGGCTTCTTCGTTCCGGGACCCCCGAGGATTGCTCAGGCGTCGATCGCGACCATCTCCACCCGGTTTCGTCCGCCCGCCTTGGCGATGTACAGCATGCGGTCGGACTCGCCGAGCAGCGCGTGGATGTGCGGTTTGCCGTCATGGCTCAGGCAGACGCCGATGCTGGTGGTGGCGCCGATGCGCCGCCCGTCCGGCAGTTCGATGTCGAGCGCCGCGATGCGCTCGCGCAGGCCTTCGAAGTAGGTCCACGCGGTTTCCGCGTCGAGCCCGGGAGCCAGCACCACGAATTCCTCGCCGCCGAAGCGCGCGACGATGTCCTCGCTGCGGGCGTGCTCCGCCACCGCCCGGGCCACGGCTTTCAGTGCGATATCGCCGCCATCGTGGCCGTAGGTGTCGTTGATCTTCTTGAAGTGGTCGATGTCGAGCGTGGCCACGGCCACCGCCTGCCGCTGGCTGCGCAGCCCATCCAGCCGCTTGGTGCTGAGGTCGAAGAAGTGCCGGCGGTTGGACAGGCCGGTGAGGAAATCCTTGGTCGCGAGGTCCTGCAGCGTGCCGATCAGGTCGAGGTTGTCGACGTTCTGCGAGACGCGGCAGAAGAATTCCTCGCGCGAGAACGGCTTGTGCAGGAAGTCGTTGGCGCCGTTCTTCAGGAAGCGGGCGACCAGTTCGCCTTTGTTGGCGCCGCTCACGCCGATGATGGCGAGGCGGTCGCGGGTGTAGCGCTCGCGCAGCTTGGCCGAGAGTTCGACGCCGGTCAGGCCGGGCATCTCGTGGTCGGTGATCACGAGGCGGATGCCGGGATCCTGCTCGAGGGTGGCGAGGGCCTGCTCGCCGTCGCCAGCCAGCAGCACGCGGAAGCCGTAGGAGGAGAGCAGTTCGGCGACCATCAGGCGTGCCGAGGCCGAGTCGTCGACCACGAGTGCGGCGATGCGGCGATTGCGGTCGAGGCGCTGCACCAGCCAGGTGATGTAGTCGAGATGGCCCGGCGCGCTCTTGATGACGTAGTCGACGACGCTGCGGCCCAGCACGCGGTCCCGCAGCGCTTCGTCGTACTTGCTGGACACGACGACGACCGGCAGGCCGGTGGATGAGAAGCGGTCGATGAGCGCGTCCTCGGCGGCGTCGGGCAGCACGAGGCCGCTGAGGATCAGGAAGATGTCCGGATGGGCGGCGAGCGCGGCCTCGGCCTCGGCCATCGTGCGCGCCAGAGCCACCGGCAGGTGCAATTCGCCCTCGACGGCTTCGGCCAGCATGCCGGCGTAGCTGCGCGAGTTCTCGACGATCAGGACGCGTTGGGGAAGCGGGGCGAGACTCATTCCGGGACGATATCCGCATTGGGAACCGCAGCATCGCGCTGCGTGGCCGCCGCGTGCAAGGGTGGGGGCACGCCGGCGGGAGCCGGCTGACGGCATTTGACCTCAGGGCGCCGGACGCAGCCACTCCAGCCGGTGCGAGGCGTGATGCTCCCCCAACAGGCGCGCCAGCACGGGCAGGGCCGGGGCGAGGGCCGCGTCCAGCTTCCAGGGCGGGTGGAACATCAGCATGCCGCTGCCGTTGAGGCGCAGCGGTGAATCATCCGGGCGCACCAGCAGCTCCGCGCAGAGCAGCCCGCGAGGGGCGAGCAGGGTGGCCTGACGGAAGAAGCCATGCAGGGCCCGCCGCTGTTTGATGGGATACCAGACCGCCACCCCGCCGGTCGGCCAGCGTTCGAGGGCGCTGGCCACGGCCTCGAGGACCCGCGGGTACTCCGCCTCCTGGGCTTCGTAGGGCGGGTCGATGAGGACGAGGCCACGTTTTTCCTTCGGCGGCAGCAGCGCGCGCGTGGCTTCATAGCCGTCGCGCGCGTGGGCCGCAGCCCGCGGGTCATCGGCCAGATGGGCCCTCAGTGCCTCGGCCTCCTCGGGGTGCAATTCGCAGGCGGCAAGGCGGTCCTGCGAGCGCATGGCGGCGAGCGCGATGCGTGGCGAGCCCGGGTAGGCGCGAAGTCGGCCGTCCGGGTTCCAGCGTCGGACGACGTCGCACAAGCGATGCACGGCCGTCGGAAGGCCGTGCATACCCCACAGCCGTCCGATGCCGGCCTGGCCTTCGCCGGTGCGCTCCGCCGCCTCGGCATCGAGGGCGTAGTGGCCCCGACCGCCGTGGGTGTCGAGCACGAAGTAGGGACTGTCCTTGCTGGCCAGTGCATCGAGCCAAGCGAGCAGCGTGATGTGCTTCAGGACATCGGCATGGTTGCCGGCATGGAAGGCGTGGCGATAGTTCATGGCGCGCAGTCTAGCGCCGCTCCCTCGACGCCCGCGCTAGCATGACGGCTTCCAGAGGGAGGGGATTCCATGGCCAAGCTGTTCCGCTGGGCGCTCCGCGGCGCGCTCCTGTTGCTGCTCGCGGCGACGCTTTTCGTCCTGCACAGCCTGTACTTCAAGCCACTCAGCATCCGGATTTTCTACGAGCGCGTGTTCGCGGAATTCGCGCTGGACAGCCCGCAGATCATCTCGAGCCTCGGCATGCTGCCGCCGGCCATCGACTGGACCGCGGATGAGCTCGACGACTACTCGATCGCGAAAGGCGATGCACAGATGGCGAAGCTGCGCGACGACCTCGCGACGCTGCGCCGCTACGATCGTGCCGGACTCGAGGACACCCTGAGCTACGACGCGCTGGAGGCCTTCCTGCAGACGCAGGTGGACGGCGAACGCTTCCGCTACCACGACTACCCGCTGAACCAGATGTTCGGCATCCAGAGCAACCTGCCGAGCTTCATGGCCTCCCAGCATCGCGTGGCCGGGCTTGCCGGTGCCGAGGCCTACGTGGGGCGCTTGCGCGAGATCCCGCGAGTGGCGGCGCAGGTGCGCGAGGGCCTGGCCCGGCGCGAGCAGCTCGGCATCATTCCGCCCACCTTCGTCGTCGAGAAAGTGACCGCCGAGATGCAGGCCTTCGTCGCCACCGAGCCGAAGCAGAACATCCTGTACACCGCGTTGGCCGACAAGATGGCCAAGGCCGACGAGGCCATCGCCGAGGCCGACCAGCTGCGCCTGCTGGCGGACGCGGAAGCGGTGATCCGCGACCGGGTGTATCCCGCCTACCAGGGCTGGATCGATGACTACGTGGCGCTGCTGCCCAAGACCACGGGCAACCATGGCGTGTGGGCCCTTCCGGACGGTGCTGCGTTCTACCAGCACCAGATCCGCGTGCACACCACGACCGATATGACGCCGGAGCAGGTGCACGCGCTGGGCCTGCGCGAGGTGGCGCGCATCGAAGGCGAGATGGACGCCATCCTCCAAGGCGAAGGCCTCGCCGAGGGAACGATCGGTGAGCGCGTGCGCAGGATCGCCGCGCGCCCGGACCAGTTGTATCCCGACACCGACGAAGGACGGGCGCAGATCCTCGCCGACTACCAGGCCATGATCGACACCATCGATGCCGGTCTCGGGCCGTATTTCAACGTGCGGCCGGCGCAGCCGGTGACGGTGGAGCGCATCCCCGAGTTCAAGGAGAAGACCTCGCCGGGCGCCTACTACCAGCCGCCGGCGCTGGACGGCTCGCGCCCCGGCGTGTTCTACGCCAATCTGCGCAGCGTGCAGGAGATCCCGCGCTTCGGCATGCGGACGCTGGCTTACCACGAGGGCATTCCCGGGCATCACTTCCAGCTCGCCATCCAGCAGAAAATCCAAGGCGTGCCGACCTTCCGGAAGCTGTTGCCGTTCACCGCGTACTCGGAAGGTTGGGCGCTGTACTCGGAGAAGCTCGCCGCCGAGATCGGTTTCCAGCCGACGCCACTCGACGATCTTGGCCGCCTGCAGGCGGAGATGTTCCGCGCCGTGCGTCTCGTGGTCGATTCCGGCCTGCACCACCAGCGCTGGACGCGCGAACAGGCGATCGACTACATGGTGGAAAAGACCGGCATGCCGCAGACCGACGTGGTCGCCGAGATCGAGCGCTACCTCGTGATGCCGGGGCAGGCGCTCGCCTACAAGGTCGGCATGAACACCCTCGTCGAGTTGCGCGAGGAAGCGAAGCGCGAACTCGGCGCGGGCTTCGACCTCGCAGCCTTCCACGACGTCGTTCTGACGAACGGCGCGCTGCCGATGACCCTGCTGCAGCAGCAGGTGCGGGCGTGGATTGCGGCGGAGAAGGCGAAGGCGGGCGACGCCGGAGCCGCGGTGGCGAGCTGATGGAACTGAAGGTCGTTCGCGGGGCCGAGGTCGCGCCTTTCCTCCCGGACCTGGCGCGACTGCGCATCGGCGTGTTCCGCGAATGGCCTTACCTGTACGCCGGCAGCGAGGCCTACGAGCGCGCCTACCTGGAGGTTTACGCGCGCTCGCCGGACAGCGTGTTCGTGCTCGCGCTCGACGACGATCGCGTCGTCGGTGCGTCGAGCGGACTGCCCTTGGCGGACGATGCCGAGTCGTTCCGGGCGCCCTTCGACGCCGCGCGGCTCGATGTGGATCGCGTGTTCTACTTCGGTGAATCCGTGCTGCTTCCCGACTATCGGGGCCGAGGGCTTGGCCACGCGTTCTTCGATGCCCGCGAGGCTCACGCCTCAGCGCTGGGGCGCTTCGATTGGACGGCCTTCTGTGCTGTCGATCGCGACGCGTTCGATCCGCGACGACCGTCGGATTATCGCGGCAACGAGGCGCTGTGGGCCAAGCGCGGCTACGTCCGGCGCAACGACTTGCGTTGCACCTTGGACTGGCCGGAAGTCGACGGCGGTGCCGATGTGGCGCACACGCTCACGTTCCGTCTGCGCCCGATCACCCGATCAGGCTGACGCCAGGCACGGCCCAGAGGGCGAGGCCCGCCAGTGCCGCCCCGATCCCGGTGGCCGCGAGCACATCGCTCGGGTAATGCACGCCGAGGAACACGCGCGAGACGGCGATGCTGACCGTGAAGGGAATCAGCCATCCCGCGAAACCGGGGTAATGGGCCAGGGCGACGAGCGTGAAGCTCACGGCATGCAGCGTGTGGCCGGAGGGGAAGCTGAACTCGTCCAGCGGAGCCACCCAGGCGCGCACCGCGGGATCGCGATGGCAGGGGCGTGCGCGGCGGAAAAAGCCTTTCATGCGGCCGTACATCAGGGCGGCGACACCGCCGACCACGGCCATGTGTGCGGCAGCGTGCAGGCCTTCCTCGCCACCGAAGACCGCCAGGACCGCCATCATCGCGTACCAGAACACGCCGTCACCCAAGCGGCTGACGGCCTTGAAGTAGAGGCGGACGGCGCGATAGGCGCACCAGCCGTTCAAGCGCAGGCACCAGTGGTGTTCGCGTTGGACCAGGGTGGAGCGCGCAATCATCAGGCGGCCCTTTTGATCGGAGTGGCAAGCTGGGTGAGCAGGTCGGCGAAATCGCGCGACACGCGTTCGGGGGACAGGCCTTCGACGGCCTCGCGGGCGGCGGCGCCCATGCCCTGCCGCCGCGGTGACAGCGCTGTTTCGACGAAGCGCGCCAGGAAGGCCGTCTCGTTGCCGAAGGGCAGGGCGGCGCCATGGACGCCGTCGCGGAGATGCTCGCGGGCCGCGCCATAGTCGAAGGCGATCGTGGGCAATCCCGACGCCATCGCCTCGAGCGTGACGTTGCCGAAGGTTTCCGAAAGACTCGGGAAACAGAAAAGATCCGCCGAAGCGAAGTGCGATGCCAGCGCGTCGCCCCTCAACGTGCCAGCGAAGATCACGCCGGGGTGCTCGGCGGCGAGCATCCCGCGCGCCGGACCGTCGCCGACGAGCACGAGCTTCGTGGTGGGCCGCTCGGCTTTGAGGGCGCCATAGCAGCGCATCAGCAGGGGCAGGTTCTTTTCCGGCGCCAGGCGGCCGACGTGCACGATGGCAAGGTCATCCTCGCCCACGCCCCACGACTCCCGGAGTCCCTCGGAGCGGAAGGACGGATGGAAGCGCACGGTGTCGACGGCGCGACCAAGGCGTCGCGCGTGTCGGAAGCCCTGCGTCGTCAACTGCGCCATCAGTTCGCCGGTCGGCACGAGGGTGGCATCGGCCCGGTTGTGGAAGCGACGAAGCCAGGCGAACACCCATGGCGAGAGGAAGCCGGCGCCGTAGCGGCCCACGTAATCGTCGAAGCGGGTATGGAAGCCGGTGGCCACGGGGATGCCGAGCCGTTTGGCGGCACGCAGCGCCGACCAGCCCAGCGGGCCCTCGGTGGCGATATAGATGGCGTCGGGCCGATGACGCATCCAGCGTGCGGCGAGCTTGCGTCCCGACGGCAGGCCGAAGCGCATGCCCGGATAGCGCGGGATCGGCGCCCCCTCCACGCGCAGCAGCTCGGTCGACTCGTCGTTGTTCTCGCCGGGACGCGCCGGCCGTACGAGGCCGACGTCGTATCCCAATGCCTTCAGTCCGTCATGCAGCGACTGCACGGTGAGGGCCACGCCGTTGATCTCCGGCGGGTAGGTCTCGGTGACGAGCTCGAAGCGGCGGGTGAGGGCGGCAGTCGTGTCCATGCCGCGAGCCTGAAGGCGAAGCGCGGCACCGCGGTGACATCGCGATGACGTTGGGATGACGCCGTGGATGTGACGGCATGTCATGTGGATTCCACGATCCGGTCACGCAATTCCGCCAGTGTGCGCGCCCACTCCTCCGATCGGAGGTTGGCCCCCAATGGAGTTCCGAATGCCCTCGATGCCCCCCCGACACCACTCTCGCCACCTGCTCGCCCTTGCAGTGGCCGCTGCACTCGCTCCCTTGGCCGCCGTTGCCAACCCCGACGTGCGCGACGACGCTGCGGTTCTCGACGCGGTCAATGTGGTCGGCACGGGCGAAACCCGCCAGGTGCAGGAACTCGGCCGCGACGAGATCGCGCGCCAACCCGCGGGCAGCAGCCCGTTGAAGCTGCTCGGCAAGCTGCCGGGCGTGCATTTCACCTCGGCCGATCCGTGGGGCAACTACGAGTGGTCGACGCGCCTGAACATCCGCGGCTTCAACCAGAACCAGTTGGGCTTCACGCTGGACGGCATCCCGCTCGGCGACATGAGCTACGGCAACCACAACGGCTTGCACATCAGCCGCGCGCTGATCGCCGAGAACCTCGGCTACGTCGAAGTGTCGCAAGGCAGCGGCGCGCTCGATACCGCCTCGTCGTCGAACCTCGGTGGCACCGTCCGCTTCGCCTCGCGCGGCCCCCAGGCCGAGCGCGGCGCGACGCTCGCGCAGACGGTCGGCAGCGACGATACGCTCCGGACGTTCGCCCGCTATGACACCGGCGACCTCGATGGCTTCTCCGCTTTCCTCTCCGGCGCCAAGCACGACGCCGAGAAGTGGAAGGGCTGGGGCCCGCAGGATGCCCGCCAGGTCAATGCGCAGGCGCGCTATGCCGGCGAAGCCTGGAGCCTCGGCGCGCTGGTCAATACCTCCCGCCGCAAGGAGACCGACTACGCCGACCTGTCGCTGGAATCGTCGCGTCGCCTCGGGATGGACTGGGACAACTACGCCCGTGACTGGGTCCGTGCGATCCGCGCGGGATTCGGCCAGTACTCGGGTGCCGTCACCAGCCTCGACGACGCCTACTACCTCGGCCGCGGTCTTCGCGACGACAACCTCTATGCGGTGAATGCCGATGTCGCGCTCGGCGATGGCGGCAGTTTCAAGGCGCAGGTCTATCGCCATACCAACGAAGGGCAGGGCCATTGGGTCACGCCGTACACGCCCAGCTCGCCCACCCTCTCGCTGAGCCTGCGCACCACCGAGTACACCATCGACCGCGGCGGCCTCACGGCGGGCGTCGAGCTGCCGTTCGGCGTGCATACGCTCAGCTTCGGCGTGTGGCACGAGGACAGCGACCACAACCTGCAGCGCAATTTCTATTTCCTCAACGCCGACACCGCGCCGAACCAGGCGTTCTTCTATCGCAATCCGGACGTGCGCGTGTTCGAGCAGGACTTCGACAGCCGCACGCAGGTCTGGTACGCGAACGACCGCATCGCGTTGATGGACGGACGCTTCACCATCGATGCCGGCTTCAAGGCGCTTGACGCCGAGATCGAGGCGGTGAACCGTCGTGGCACGCGTGCGCAGGGTCGCATCGAGGCGAAGGACAGCTTCCTGCCGCAGCTCGGCCTGCGCTTCGAAGTGGCGCCGGGCTTCGAACTGTTCGGCTCGTACGCGGAGAACATGGCGGCCTTCCGCGCTGGCGTGAATGGTCCGTTTTCGGCCAGCCAGTCGGGTTTCAACGCCATCCGCGACACGCTGCGCCCGGAGACCTCGACGACGTTCGAGGGCGGCCTGCGCTACGGCAACGAGGGCTTCCAGGGCTCGCTGACCCTGTATCGGGTGGATTTCGCGGATCGCCTGCTGACCATCTCGCAGTGCGCCGGCATCGTCGGCTGTCCGAGCGTGCTCGCCAACGTGGGTGACGTCGAAACCTCGGGTGCCGAAGCGGCCATCGACTGGACGCTGGGAGGCGGGGTCTCGCTGTTCGGTTCGCTGTCGTGGAATTCGTCGGAGTACGCCTCGAACTATTTCGACGGCACGACCCTCGTGCCCACCGACGGCAAGACGGTGGTCGATGCCCCGGAGGTTCTGGCCAACATCGAACTCCGCTATGCGACGGGTGCGTGGGATGCACGCATGGGTGCCAAGTTCACCGACGAGCGCTTCATCACCTACGTCAACGACTCGAAGGTGGACTCGTACTGGGTGGCTGACGCCTCGCTCTCGTACGGCTGGGGCTCGCTGGGTTGGGCGAAGAACGTCAAGACGACGCTCAATGTCACCAACCTGTTCGACGAGTCCTACTTCGCCAGCGTCGGGACCAACGGTTTCGTCGCCCGTGATCCGCTGGGCCAGAACTACACGCTGGTGACCGGCGCCCCGCGCCAGGTGTTCCTGACGCTCGAGGCCTCGTTCTGATGGCGCGCCTCCCGTCGGCGGCCCTTCGCCGCCTCGGACTGGCGTTGGCCTTCGCCCTGCCTCCGGTCGCCCTCGCGGCGCCGGACGCAGGGCATGAGCGCGCGCTTCCGTTGACCCGCATCGCCTTCGGATCCTGCGCCGAGCAGCACAAGCCGCAGCCCATCTGGGCGGCGGTGGAGGCGGCTGATCCCGACCTCTTCCTGTTCCTCGGCGACAACGTCTATGGCGACACGCGGGATCGCGGTGAACTCGAGCAGGCCTATGCGGCGCTGGCGGCCCAGCCGGGCTTCCAGCGTCTGCGCGACACCACGCCGGTGATGGCAACCTGGGACGACCACGATTACGGCGAGAACGATGCGGGTGCCGACTATCCGATGAAGGAGGCCTCGCGGGAGGTCTTCTTCGACTTCTGGGGCGAGCCGGGCGATTCGCCCCGTCGCGCGCACGACGGGGTGTACACCAGTGCCATCGTCGGACCGCCCGGCCAGCGCGTGCAGGTGATCCTGCTCGACCTGCGCTGGAACCGCACGCCGATTGCGCGCAACACGGCGTTCCCGGACGACGACGCCCATGCGCGCTGGGGCCGGCGCGAAGCAAGGGAGGGGCGGCCGGTTCCCGGCCCTTACGCCCGCGACCCGTCGCCCGCGGCGACCATGCTTGGCGAAGCCCAGTGGGCGTGGCTGGAGAGGCAATTGCGCGAGCCGGCCGAGGTCCGCTTGATCGGGTCCAGCTTGCAGGTGCTGGCCGATTTCCCCGGCTGGGAGGCCTGGGTGAACTACCCGCGCGACCAGGCCCGGCTGTTCCAGCTGATCCGTGACACACGAGCGGAAGGCGTGGTGTTCCTGTCCGGCGACACGCACTACGGCGAACTCACGCGCCTCGACGCCAACGTGCCTTACCCGATGGTCGACCTGACGTCGAGCGGGCTCACCGAGGAGTGGCACGTGCCGGTGCCCAACGCTTTGCGCGTTGGCCGGGCCCATCACCGGGCGAACTTCGGCCTCGTGGAGATCGACTGGGCGCGGCGCGAGCTCCGGCTCGGCCTGCGGGATGCCGAAGGCGCGAGCCTCATCGAAGAGCGCGTGCTGCTCTCGTCCTTGCGGCCGCGCTGAGGGCCCTCAGCCGCCGTCCAGCTCGAGGCGCAGGCCGATATCGCGAAGGTGCTCGCGCTCGGTGTCGAGGTCGGCGCGGGTCAGTGGATGGGCATCGAGCCAGCGCTTCGAGAGCTTGAGCTGCAGCTCGCCGCTGCCCACGCGCAGGCGCAGGCCGGGGATCTTCCCGGCCTCGTGGGCCCGGTGCAGCAGCACCGCCAGGCGCAGCAGCATCGCGCAGCGCTGCGCCGCTGGTGCCAGGCGGTCAGGCAGGCCCTCGAAGCTCGTGAGCCGCAGCGCGCGGCGCTGGTTGCGCACCAGGGTGGCGAGGAACTGCTGCTCGGTGCGCGAGAAACCGGCGATGTCGGAATTCTCGAGGATGTACGCGCCATGCACGTGGTACTGGCTGTGCGCGATGGCGAGTCCCAGCTCGTGGAGGCGTGCCGCCCAGGCCAGCATCTGGCGGTCGGGTGATTCGAGGCCCCAGTCGGTTTCGACCTCGTCGAACAGCGCCAGCGCCGTGGCCTCCACGCGCTCCGCCTGCACGGCGTCGATCGCATAGCGGGTCATCAGGGCTGCGACCGATTCCTCGCGCGGGTCGGCCTTGCCGCCACGACCGACCATGTCGTGCAGCACGCCTTCGCGCATCGCCGCTTCGCTGACGTGCAGCTTGCGGATCTCCAGCGCCTCGAAGGCCGTGGCCAGCACCAGCACGCCGCCCGTGATCACGGGTTGTCGTTCTGCACTGAGGCCAGGGAGCTTCAAGGATTCCAACGTGTCGAAGGCCAGCACGCGGTCGCTCAGGTGGGCAAGCGCGGTGTCGGTGATCAGTCCGCCCTTGGAGAGCTTCAAGGCCTCGCAGATGTCGCCGATGGCCTTGATGGTGCCCGAGGAGCCGAAGGTCTCCTTCCAGCCCAGCTGCCGGTACAGCGTAGCGAACTGCTGGAATTCGGCCGCCATTTCGATCTGGGCTTCCTTCCAGCGCTTGCGGCTCAGCTTGCCGTTGCCGAAAAAGCGCTTCGTGGTGGCGACGCAGCCCATCTGCAGGCTTTCGCGCTCGATCGGCGCCATGCCGTCGCCGATGATGAACTCGGTCGAGCCGCCGCCGATGTCGATCACGAGCCGCCGCGACTTGCCCGGCGGGTGGCCGTGGGCGACGCCGAGATAGACGAGGCGTGCCTCCTCGCGGCCGGCCACCACCTCGATGCCGTGGCCCAAGGCGGTCTCGGCCGGCAGCAGGAAGCTCTGCGGGTTGCGCATCTGGCGGACGGTATTGGTCGCGATGGCCCGCACCTGCGCGGGCGGTACGGTGCGCAGCTTCTGGCCGAAGCGGGCGAGGCAGTCGAGGGCGCGGGCCACCACGTCGGGGCGCAGCCCGCCGTTGACATCGAGGCCCTCGGCGAGGCGCACGGTCTCCTTGATGCGGTCGACGATGCGCAGTTGGCCCAGCGTGTAGCGGGCCACGACCAGATGGAAACTGTTGGAGCCGAGATCGACCGCGGCGAGGAGGTCGCCGTCCTGCAGGCTGCGGCGCGGGCTGTTCGGCATGTCAGTGGCAGAGCTTGGCGAGGAGGGACTGCTGCGCCGAGTGCGGCATGTCATCGCCCTCGACCGCCACGCGCGCGTAGCGGCCGTCGGCCTGCAGCTGCCAGCTCTGCGTGTTGTCGGCCAGGTAGTTGGCGAGTTCCTCGTCGAAGACCCGCTTCGCGAGTTTCGGATCGAGGATGGGGAAGCAGGTCTCGACGCGGCGCAGCAGGTTGCGTTCCATCCAGTCGGCGCTCGAGCAGTAGAGCTGCGGCGCTTCGTCGTTCTGGAACCAGTAGACACGGCTGTGCTCGAGGAAGCGGCCGACGACCGAACGGACGCGGATCGTTTCCGAAAGTCCCTTGACGCCCGGACGCAGGGCGCAGGCGCCGCGCACGATCAGGTCGATCTGCACGCCGGCCTGCGAGGCCGCATAGAGCGCGCGGATGACGCCCGCTTCGTTAAGCGCATTCATCTTGGCGATGATCCGGGCCGGCTTGCCTTCGCGGGCGTGCTGCGCTTCGCGGGCGATCTTGGCCAGCAAACCGCCGTGCAGGGTGAACGGCGAGGTGAGCACCTGCTTGAGCTTGAAGGACGGCGCGAGGCCGGACAACTGCTGGAAGAGGGCATGGACGTCCGCGCCGATCTCCTCGTTGGCGGTCATCAGGCCGATGTCCGTGTACGTGCGCGCGGTGCCGGCGTGGTAGTTGCCGGTGCCGAGGTGCACGTAGCGGCGCAGGCGTTGGCCCTCGCGGCGGACGATCAGCATCATCTTCGCGTGGGTCTTGTAGCCGACCACGCCGTAGAGCACCTGCACGCCGGCCTCCTGCAGCCGGTCGGCGAGGCGCAGATTCGCCTCCTCGTCGAAACGGGCGCGCAGTTCGACCACCACCGTCACGTCCTTGCCGTTGCGGGCCGCGGTGACCAGGTGTTCGATGAGCGGGGAATCCTTGCCGACGCGGTACAGGGTCTGTTTGATCGCCAGCACGTCCGGGTCGTGCGCCGCGTGCGCCACCAGGTCGAGCACCGCATTGAAGGTCTCGTACGGGTGGTGCATCAGGATGTCGCGCTCGCGCAGCTGGTCGAACGGCGCATCGATGTCGAGGCGCGTGGGGCGCGGCGTGAACAGCGGCCACTTGAGCTCGGGGCGGTCGACAAGGTCGATCACCTGGATCACGCGGTTGAGGTTGACCGGGCCGTTGATGCGGTAAACGGCGTTCTCGGGCAGCGAGAAGTTCTGCAGCAGCACCTGCACGATCGTGGTCGGGCAGTTCTCGGCGATCTCGAGCCGCACCGCCGGGCGGAAGCCCCGGCCCACCAGCTCCTCGCGCACGGCGTGCGCGATGTTCTCCACTTCCTCCTCGTCCACCACCAGCTCCGAGTTGCGCGTCACGCGGAACTGCCACGCGCCCTTGACCTTCATGCCGGGGAAGATCTCGTCGACGAAGGCGGTGAGTACCGCGGACAGCAGCACGAAGTCGTGTGGCGCGCCGGAAACCTCCGGCGGGATGTGGATGATCCGCGGCAGCGACCGCGGTGCCCGGACGATGGCCATGCCGCCGGCACGTCCGAAGGCGTCCTTGCCGTCGAGGACGACGACGACATTGAGCGACTTGTTGAGGATGCGCGGGAACGGGTGCGCCGGATCGAGGCCGAGCGGCGAGAGCACCGGCATGATCTCGTTTTCGAAGTATTCCTTCAGCCAGCGTTTCTGCTTCGCGCTCCACGCGTCGCGGGGCAGGATGCGCACGCCGGCCTCATTCAGCGCCGGGCGCAGGGTGTCGTTCCAGAACTGGTACTGCGCGTCGACGAGGGCGCTGGCCTCCTCGTGGATCTGGTTCAGCAAGGCGATGGGCGCCACGCCATCCACCGTGGCCGTGGAGCCGAACTGGACGGTGGTGCGCAGTGAGGCGACGCGGATCTCGAAGAACTCGTCAAGGTTCGTGCAACTGATGCAGAGGTAACGCAGGCGCTCGAGGAGCGGGATCGACGGGTCTTCGGCCTGTGCCAGCACGCGCCGGTTGAAGGCCAGCTGCGACAGCTCCCGGCTCAGGAACAGTTCGTGGTCGGGCAGGCCCGAGGTGCCGGTGGAAGCGACGGCGGCGGGCTTTCGGGGCGACTTGGTGGGCACGGGGCGGCCTTGCGTGAACCGGACTCTGGATTGGAAACGACATGGCTGCCGCTGGCAAGCCGTGGCATCTGGCCCTTCAGGCCTCGCTGCTGCCGCGCGCCCGCTCCACGACGGCCTCCGGACCGAACACGCAGGCGAACACACTCCCCTTGCCGACTTCGCTGCGGATGTCGAGCCGGCCCTGGTGGAGGTTCAGCACGTGCTTGACGATCGACAGGCCCAGGCCAGTGCCGCCGGATTCGCGGGCGCGGCTGGTCGAGACGCGATAGAAGCGCTCGGTGAGACGCGGCAGGTGCTGCGCGGGGATGCCGTAACCGCTGTCCTGCACAGCGAGCACGACGCCGCCGTCCGGGCTGCGTTCGAACCGGACGTCGATGCGACCATCGACAGGCGTGTAGCGGACGGCGTTCGAGACCAGGTTGGAGAACGCGCTGTGCAATTCACGCGTCGAGCCGAGCAGGTCGACATCGGTGGTGTCCTGCACATCGATCTGGTGCCGCCCGGCCGAAAGCGCCTGCGCCTCGCGCTTCAAGGTCAGCAGCAGCGGTGCCATCGCCACCACTTCGCGATGGGCGAGGGCTTCCTGGGCCTCCAGCCGCGACAGCGTCAGCAGGTCTTCGACCAGCTGCGACATCCGCGCCGACTGCTTGCGCATTTCGTCCAGCATCGGGCCGAGCTCGGGATAGTCGTCGGCATCGAGGATGTCGAGGTAGCCGTGGACGACCGTCAGCGGGGTGCGCAATTCGTGGGAGACATTGGCCACGAAATCGCGCCGAAGCTGCTCGAGGCGCAGCAGCTTGGTCACGTCGCGGACGACCAGCAGCCATTGGCTCGGGGAGTAGGGCAGCAGCCGAAGGCTGAGGCGGACGTTCGCATCGAGCGGCGAGGCCTGGTCGAGGAACGGTTCGTCGGTTTGCCCGGCCTCCAGCCATGCCCGGACTTTCGATTCCGGGAACACATCGCCCACCATGCCCTCGTTGCCCTGCGGGCCAAGACCCAGCAGTTCCCGCGCCTGCCGGTTGCACCACTCGATGCGGCCGGTCTCGCGGTCGACGAGCAGCACCGCGTCGGGCATCAGGGTGGCGGCCCGACGGTAGCCGCGGACGAGCCCCAGCAGGCGCTTGGTGCGGGCGCGTCCTTCATTCTGGCGGCGGTGGAGAAGCATCTCGAGATCGTCCCAGAGGCCGCGGCCGTCGATGTCGCGAAGGCGGCGGCGTTGGTAGAGGCGGGCCAGCAGGCGATGCAGGCGCCAGTAGTGCCAGCCGAGGATGGCGAAGGCGGACAGCGCGAGCAGTGGCCAGAGGGCGTCGACCCACCACCCCAGCAGCGCCGAGGCGCTGACGATCGCCAGCAGGCGGGCGACGGACTGCCACCATGCGCGACGCAGCAGGGACCCGACCGTCATGCTGCGCGCGCGTCCGTCATGGGGTCTCCGAGAAGCGGTAGCCGCTGCCGCGCACGGTCTGGACCATGCCGTCCAGCTGCTGCGGCTCCAGGGCCTTGCGCAGTCGGCGGATGTGCACGTCGACGGTGCGCTCCTCGACGTAGACGTTGCCGCCCCAGACGTGGTCCAGCAGCTGGGCACGGGTGTAGACCCGATCGGCATGGGTCATGAAAAAGTGCAACAGGCGGTACTCGGTCGGGCCCACGTGGATCGATTCGTCACCGGCGTAGACGCGATGCGCGGCACCGTCGATGCGCAGGCGGCCGATCTGCACGCTGCCGTCGGCCTCGTCTTCGCGCGAGCGGCGCATGACCGCCTTGATGCGGGCCAGCAGCTCACGCGCCGAGAAGGGCTTCACGACGTAGTCGTCGACGCCGGATTCCAGGCCGGAGACGCGGTCGTTCTCCTCGCCGCGCGCGGTCAGCATGATGATCGGCACGTCGCGCGTGAGTTCGTCTTTGCGCCAGCGGCGGGCGAGGTCGAGGCCCGAGGTGCCCGGCAGCATCCAGTCGAGAAGGATCAGGTCAGGGACGCGCTCGACGATCGCCGTCTGCGCTTCACGCGCGTCGCCGGCGTGGACCGGTTCGTACTCGCCCTTGCGCAAGGCGAACGCCACCATGTCGCGGATGGCGGGCTCGTCGTCGACGATGAGGATGCGCTTCTGCACGGGATGTCCAAGCCATGGGGTCAGGGCGTCAGTAGATAAAACTTTTGTGACGCCACCATGACGGCTGAAAGGGAATCGTCACAGCGCCGCTGCGGCTTGTCGAGTCCCGGCCCGCGCGGCGCCCGCCGCGTTCGCTCAGGAGCGCTGGCGGCCCTGGTCTTGGGGCCTCAGTCCGGCCCGCCGCATTTCCAGCACGACCGGCATGATGTCGGCCATCCGCGCTTCGACGCGGGCGCGCTGGACGTAATCGACATCGTCGCGCTGCTTCAAGCTGTCGAACTGCTTCAGCGCGTCCTCCGCGCGGCCAGCGAGGAACGCGGCTTCGGCATGGGCTTCGATGGCGCGGTTGGCATCGCCGGCGAGTTCGCTGGCGCGGGCGAAGCTCCGCTGCAGGAGCAGGTCGTCGCCCGTGCTGGCCAGGAGGGGGCGGAGCAGGGCTTGGGCGCGCTGTCCGGAGGCCGCGTCGCCGCGTTCATTGAGGGCTTCCGCGTAACTCAGGGTGATGGCCCGGTGCTGCGGGTAGTCGGCCAGCAGGCCTTCGTAGCGGCGGGTTGCCTCGACCGGCCGGCCCGCCTTGTGCAGCGCTTCCGCCGCTGCGAGCCGCAGCCACAGGTGGCTCGGGTCCGTCGCGAGGAGGCCCTCCAGCCGGGAAAACGCCTCACTCGCCCGGCCGGCGCGCAGCAGGGCGAGGGCATGGCCGTAGGCGACCTCGGGGCGCGGGGCGCTGGCCGGGTTCGTCTCGTAGTCGGCGATGGCGTCCCGGGCCGTCGCTGCCGTGAGGACGCGCAGGCGCTCGCGGGCCCAATGGAACTCGCTCGGACGGACGCGGGTGGCGTCCGGCAGGGGGCGCAAGGCGGCCGGCAGCAGCAGGTGCGCTTCGTCGCGGAGCGCGGCGTCCTGCCACGGGGCGTGCTTCGCCATCGCCGCGGCGCGATCGCGGGCTTCGGCGATGCGCGTGGTCGTCACCGGGTGGGTCCGCAGGTACTCCGGGGCCTGCCAGCCGCCGGTGTTGCCGCGCGAGGCGCGCTCCATCCGGCCGAAGAAATCGGCGATGCCCAAGGGATCGAAGCCGGCCCGCGACAGCGTCTCGATGCCGATGCGGTCGGCTTCCGACTCGTTGCTGCGGGTGTAGTTGATCTGCATCTGCGCCACCAGCGCCTGCGCGCCGACCACCGCGGCCTGCATCGCATCGTCGGCGGAACGCGAGCTGCTCTGCGAGGCGGCAGCCAGTGCACCGATCATCGCCAGCATGGTCGGAAGCTGCATCTGCTGCGATTTCTCCGCCGAGCGCAGGACGTGGCGCTGCGTCACGTGCGCAACCTCGTGGGCAAGGACGCCGGCGACCTCGTCTTCGCGTTCGGCCGTGAGCACGAGGCCGGCATTCATCCCAACGAGGCCGCCCAAGGTGGCGAAGGCGTTGATGCGGCGGTCGCGCATCATGAAGAAGGTGTAGCCGTGGTCGGGCTCGCCGCTGGAGGCCGCCACGCGGAAACCCAGCCCCTGCAGCCATCCTTCGACGAGCGGGTCCGCCACCAGGAGGTCCTGCCGGCGCAGTTCGCGCATCAGCATCGCGCCGTAGCGGGCTTCATCGGCCGGCGTGATGATGCTGGCCGCCGACGAGCCCATCTGGGGCAGCGCTTCCGGCCGCGACTGCGCGCCCGAGGGGGCCCCGGGAAGCAGCGCGAGGGCAAGGGCGGCGGGCAGGGCGAGCAGGGGCGGGAAGCGCATTGGGGGAGCATGCCGAAAGGGGGCCGGGGACTGGTGAACCCGCCGTTAAGCCGGGCGTTGTCGCTCTGGAAAAGACCGCGGGCCAGCCGCATAGTTCCGCGTCTTCCTGCATCCATTTGGAGCTGCCGAGATGTCCCGCGCCGAGGTCGTGATGTATTCGACCGCCATCTGTCCTTATTGCGTCGCCGCGAAGAACTTCCTTAAGCAGCGGGGCGTCGAGTGGCGCGAGGTGCGCATCGACCTCGACCCGGTCGCCCGCGACGAGATGCTCGCGAAGGCGAAGCGCACGTCCGTTCCGCAGATCTTCATCAATGGCACCCACGTTGGCGGCTTCGACGACATGGTTGCCCTCGACCGCGCCGGTGGCCTGGCGCCCCTTCTGGAGTCCGCCCCGTGAGTGACCGCGTTGCCGAATTCACCGCCTTCCGCAAGCGCATGAACGAGCGGATCCTCGCCGAGGACAACCAGGTCGTGCGCCGCTTCTTCGCGCTCGACACCCAGACCTACAAGCCCGGCGCGCTCGACCTCAAGACCAAGGAAATGCTCGGCCTCGTGGCCTCGATGGTGCTGCGCTGCGACGATTGCATCGCCTACCACGTGGCCCAGTGCCAGCAGGCCGGCGTCACCCGCGAGGAGTTCTTCGAGGTGTTCTCGGTCGGCCTGGTCGTCGGCGGCTCGATCGTCATCCCGCACCTGCGCCGCGCGGTGGATTTCCTCGACCAGCTCGAAGCGGGCGCCGCCGAGGCGCCCGGTGTCCACGACGCCGCCCACGGCTGAACCGGGGCCCGTTTTCTTGACCGCCGTCAGGGGCCGGGCCCGCTCCGCTGCGGCATAATCCGCGCGCCGTCCGCACTGGATCGGGCGAGAAAAGGAAATGACATGGCTCAGACGATTGCGGTGATCCGCGGGGACGGCATCGGTCCCGAAATCATGGATGCCTCGCTGGGCGTGCTGGATGCGATGAACCTCGGCTTGCAGTACGAGTTCGTCGAAGCCGGCATGTCCGCGCTGGAAAAGACCGGCGAGCTGCTGCCCGCCGCCACGTTGGACGCGATCCGCAAGCACCGCATCGCTTTCAAGAGCCCGCTGACCACGCCGGTCGGCGAGGGCTTCACCTCGATCAACGTCGCCCTGCGCAAGCAGTTCGACCTGTATGCGAACGTCCGTCCGGCGATCAGTTTCCCGGGCACCAAGGCGCGCTACGAGAACATCGATATCATCACGGTGCGCGAGAACACCGAGGGTGCTTACATCGGCGAGGGGCAGTCGGTATCCGCCGACGGCGAGACCGCCCTGCTGACGCAGAAGATCACCCGCAAGGGCTCGGAGCGCATCGTCCGCTACGCCTTCGACCTCGCGCGCCGCGTCGGCCGCAAGAAGGTCACGGTGGTGCACAAGGCAAACATCCTGAAGTCCACCTCGGGCCTGTTCCTCAAGGTGGCCCGCGAAGTGGCGCAGCAGTACCCCGACATCCAGTGCAACGAGATGATCGTGGACAACACCTGCATGCAACTGGTGATGCGCCCCGAGCAGTTCGACGTCATCGTGACGACGAACCTGTTCGGCGACATCGTCTCCGACCTGTGCGCCGGCCTCGTTGGCGGTTTGGGTCTGGCCCCGGGTGCGAACATCGGCGAGCACGCGGCCATTTTCGAGGCCGTGCATGGCTCGGCCCCGGACATCGCCGGCAAGAACATCGCCAACCCCTGCGCGCTGCTGCTCGCTGCCGGGCAGATGCTCGACCACCTCGGCCACGTCGACCACGCCAACCGACTGCGCCAGGCCATCCGCGACACGCTCACCGCGAAGGACGGCGTGACGCCGGACGTCGGCGGTACCGGCACGACGCAGAGCTTCGCCAAGGCCGTCGCGGCGCGCGTTACCGGCTGATCGCAGGGTCGAAGCAACAAATGGAAAGGGCGCCGCGAGGCGCCCTTTTCCGTGGCGGGGACGATGGCCGGTCCCGCGGGGGACAGGCCCGGTGCGATCAATCGTCGCCGCGCAGCTTCGAGAGGAGGCGCAGGATTTCGAGGTACAGCCAGATCAGCGTGACCATCAGGCCGAAGGCGCCGTACCACTCCATCGCCTTCGGTGCGCCGGCCTCAACGCCACTTTCGATGAAGTCGAAGTCGAGCACGAGGTTCAGCGCGGCGATCACCACCACGAAGGCCGAGAAGCCGATGCCCAGCCAGCCGCTGTCGTGGATGAAGCCCATGCCTTCGAAGCCCAGCAGGCGCATGCCGATGTTGACCAGGTAGACGAGCACGATGCCGCCGGTGGCCGCGACCACGCCGAGCTTGAAGTTCTCGGTGGCGCGGATCAGTCCAGACTTGTAGGCCATCAGTAGGGAGGCCAGCGTCCCGAAGGTCAGGCCGACCGCCTGCAGCACGATGCCCGGGAACCGTGCCTCGAAGATCGCCGAGACGGCCCCGAGGAAGAGTCCTTGCACCAGCGCGTACAGCGGTGCGGTGACCGGTGCCCAGTCCTTCTTGAAGATCGTCACCAAGGCCAGCACGAAGCCAGCGATCGCACCGCCCCAGGCGTAGGGCATCAGGCCGGGAAGGCTCTCCGGGCCGCTGTAGAGGTTCCAGCTGTAGGTCGCGGTGATCAGCACCATCGCGAGCAGCAGGGCGGTCTTGTTGACCGTGCCGCCGATCGTCATGGTCTGGCCATCGCGGGTGACGACGCGGCCCGAGCCGACGTCGAGGAAGGTGTTCTCGCCGAGAACCGGGTTGCCGCTTCGCATATGACGCTCCTTGCCGGGGAAATCCGGCTCAGACCTTGCCCGCGCGTGACGACGGGCGCAAGGCGTGGGCGATGGCGAGTGCCGCGGCGATCAGGGCGGACAGCAGCAGGATCTCCGGCCCGATCCAACGCAGGCCCAAGGCGCCCACGAGGCCGCCGCTCGAGAATCCGCCGATGACGAGGAGGCAGACGGCGATGCGTTTCTTCGCGACTGGCAGGCCGCGCAGGGCATGCCCGAGGTAGATCGCGAGGTCGGTGAACATGCCACTCAGGTGCGAGGTCCGCATGACCGCCCCGCTGAAGGTCGTGGCCATGGCGTTCTGCAGGCCGACGGCGCTTGCCAGCAGGTAATACGCCGCCGGTTCCTGCCAGAGGAAAGCCTGCGTCGCCGCGAGGACCAGCAGGGCCTCGACCCACAAGGCCACGCTGTAGCGCCGACCGAGGCGCAGGTGCTCATCCCGGATCAGCCAGCCGCTGAACACGGCGCCCGCGCAGAACGCGCCAAGGATCCCCAGCAGGTGGAGCGCGCTGTCCCACCGCCCGAAACCGGCGTGTCCGGCGATCAGGGTGGTCGTGCCGGTGAGGTGCGTGACCGCCTCCGCGCCGAACGCAAGGAGGCCCACGGCGTTCATCAGCCCGGCGGCGAAGCTCAGCGCCCCGCCGGCAACCCAGACCCATCTCGGCAGCTGGTCGATCACGGTTCGCGGAAGCGCCAGAAGTGGTCGAGCACGACGACGTCGCCCCGACCCGGCCGGTAGCCCGCGGCGAGCGCGCCGGCGATGTACTCGGTGCCCAGTCGGCAGGCCTGCATCGGCGTTTCGCCGAGGGCGAGATTCGCCGCGATGGCCGACGCCAGCGTGCAGCCGGTGCCGTGGCCTTCCACCGGCAGCCGGCGGTTGCGAAAGCTTGCGCGCAAGACCCCGGTGCCAAAGCGATCCACCACGTCGGCTTCGATGAGGTGGCCGCCCTTCAGCAGCACGCCGTCGGCGCCGAGGGCGAGCAGCTCGGCCAGCGCGGTATCGGCGTCGGCGCCGGGGGCGATCGGGCGCCCCAGCAGCAGCTCGGCTTCCGGCAGGTTGGGCGTGAGCACGGTCGCCATAGGCAGCAGACGCGTGCGCAGCGCGTCGAGCGCGTCATCCGCCAGCAGCTTGGCCCCGCTGGTGGCCACCATCACCGGGTCCACCACCAGTGCCGCAGGCGTCCAATGCAAGAGCGCATCGGCCACGGCGTGGATGATCTCGGCCGTGGCGAGCATGCCGAGCTTCACGGTGCGCACGTCGAAGTCTTCGAAGCAGGCGTCGATCTGCGCCCTCAGGAAACCGACATCGGGCACGTGGACGGCGGTCACGCCGCGGGTGTGCTGCGCGGTCAGGGCGGCGAGGGCGGACAACCCGTGCACGCCGTGCGCGGCGAAGGCCTTGAGGTCGGCTTGGATGCCCGCGCCACCGCCGCTGTCCGAGCCGGCGATGGTGAGTGCGGAGATGACGCGGCCGCTGCTCGCCGCGTCGTCCTCGAAGTGGCTCGCTTGCATGGATCAAAGCACCTCGGAGGCGAAATCGGCGAGGCGCGAACGTTCGCCGCGACGCAGGGTGATGTGCGCGCTGTGGGCCCAGCTCTTGAAGCGGTCGACGGCGTAGGTGAGGCCGGAGGTGGTTTCCGTGAGGTAGGGCGTATCGATCTGCTCGACGTTGCCCATGCAGATGATCTTGGTGCCGGGCCCCGCACGGGTGATCAGGGTCTTGATCTGCTTCGGCGTCAGGTTCTGCGCCTCGTCGACGATCACCCAGCGGTTGAGGAAGGTGCGGCCACGCATGAAGTTCATCGAGCGGATCTTGATGCGCGACGCCAGCAGGTCGTTGGTGGCGCCGCGGCCCCAGCTGCCGTGGTCCTCGGCGTGCGTGAGCACCTCGAGGTTGTCGGTGAGCGCGCCCATCCACGGCGTCATCTTCTCTTCCTCGGTGCCCGGCAGGAAGCCGATGTCCTCGCCGACGCTCACCGTCGCGCGGGTCATGATGATCTCGCGGTAGCGCTGCACGTCCATCGTCTGCGCAAGGCCGGCGGCCAGCGCCAGCAGCGTCTTGCCGGTGCCGGCGGTGCCGAGCAGGGTGACGAAGTCGATCTCCGGGTCCATCAGCGCGTTCAGCGCGAAGTTCTGCTCGCGGTTTCGCGCGTTGATGCCCCAGACCTGGTGGTTCGGTGAACGGAAGTCCTCGACGATCTGCAGAACGGCCCGGTTGCCGTCGAGCTTCGCCACTTTCAGTTCGACGTCGTCGTCGCCCGGCAGGTAGAGGTACTGGTTGGCGTACCAGCCGTCCTCGGGGGCGGCCTTGATCTCATAGAAGGTGCGGCCGCGCTCGGTCCAACTGCGCAGGCTGTCGCCATGACGCTTCCAGAAGTCCTCGGGGAGCTGGGTCGCGCCGGTGTAGAGCAGGTTGAAATCGTCGAGCGCGCGGTCGTTCTCGTAATCCTCGGCCTGCACGCCGACGATGCTCGCCTTGATGCGCAGGTTGATGTCCTTCGACACCAGGACCACCGGCGTGCCCGGGTTCTCGAAGCGCAGCGCCAGGATCGAACCGAGGATCTGGTTGTCCGGCAGCACCGTGCCGAAGCCCTTGCTGATGTCGACCGGCTTGGTCTGGAACAGCAGTCGGCCGAGGCCGCCGGTCTCCCGCAGCTGCAGCTCGTTCGGGCGCTTCAGCGAGAGGCCACCCTCGATGCCGCGGTTGCCATGCGCCACCACCAGCTCGTTGAGGAAACGGCTGACCTGACGCGCGTTCCGGGCGGATTCGGTCTGGCCCTTCTTGTTGTTGTCGAGCTCCTCCAACACCATCATCGGCAGGAACACGTCGTGTTCCTCGAACTTGAACAGCGCCGTCGGGTCGTGCATCAGCACGTTGGTGTCGAGCACGTAGATGCGCTTGCTCTGCGTCATGGAAGCTCCTCGGGGCGGGGGAACGGCAAAGAAAAAGCCGCCATCACGCGGGGCGTCATGGCGGCTCGGTGTCGGCGTGCGGAGGTCACGCGGCGCGGCAGCAAATCAGTGGAAGCATGGGGTCATCGGTTCAGAACTTCATCGGATCCATGATGGCGTCGAGGTTCAGGTCGTCGCAGAAGGCCAGGAAGTCGTCGCGCAGCGCGGCGATGTGCATGCTCGCCGGGACGCCGATGGTGACGTGGGCCGAGAACATGTCGGCGCCGGTCTGCATCGCGCGGTAGCGCGAGCACTGCAGGTTCTCGACGGTGATGCCCTGGCGGTCGAAGAAATCCGCGAGCTGGTAAAGGATGCCCGGGCGGTCGGAAGCGACCACTTCGACGATGTAAGGGATGAGGTTCGACTGCACGGGCTTGGGGCCGGTGCGGTACCAGTGGATCTTCATCCCGTCGTCGCGCTCCATCCGGCCCAGCATGGCTTCGAGCTTGGCGACGGCGTCCCACGAGCCCACGGCGAGCGCCGTGACGGACACGTCACGGCCGACGGTGGAAAGACGGGCGTCGGCCAGATTGCAGCCCGAGTCGGCGATGCGGCGGCTGACGGCGAGAAGCGGCGAGTCCGGATGGGTCGAATACGCGCTGATCAGCAGCAGGTTTTCGGTCGAGGGCGGACGGGGCGAGGGATCACTCATCGAAGGCAGCATACTTGCCGCGTTCTTCGCGCCGCAAGTAACATCGAAACCGATCCCTCCCCACCGTATGAGCCCTGCCTTGCGACTTTCCGGCAGCATCACCGCGCTTGCCACCCCGTTTTCCATCGACGGGACCCTGGACCTCCGTGCCTGGGCGCAGATGCTGGAGAAACAGGTCGCAGCGGGGACGACCGCGGTGGTGGTCGCCGGCTCCACCGGCGAAGCCGCGGCGCTCACCGACGAGGAGTACGACACGCTGCTGCTCGAAGCCGTCCGCGTGGTCGCTGGACGCCTTGGCGTGATTGCCGGCACCGGGCTGTCGAACACCGCCAAGACCATCGCGCTGACCCGGCGTGCCGCCGAGCTGGGCGCGCAGGCGGCGCTGGTCGTCACGCCGCCGTATGTCCGGCCCACGCAAGCCGGTCTCGTGGCCCACTACCGTGCGGTGGCGGCGCAGGGCGGGCTGCCCGTGGTGCTCTACAACGTGCCCGGCCGCACGGGTGTCGACATGCTGCCGGAGACGGTGGCCGCGCTGGCCGGTGTCGAGGGCGTTGTCGGGCTGAAAGAAGCCCGCGGCGATGCTGAACGCTGGGCGGCGCTCGCACCACTGGCCGCAGGGGGTTTCGCCCTGCTGTCCGGTGACGATCCCACCTTCGTGGCGGCGATGCGCGCCGGTGCCGCAGGGGTGATCTCGGTGGCGTCCAACGTGGTGCCGGCGAGCCTGGCGGCCATCACCGCGGCCGCCCGCAACGGCGCGTTCGATGCGGCCGAGCGGCAGGACGCGGCGCTCCAGCCGCTCTACGATTTCCTCGGCTGCGCCCCGAACCCGATTCCCCTGAAGGCGCTGTTGAAGGCGCAGGGCCTCGGTGCCGACCTGCGCTTGCCCTTGCTTCCGCTGGAGGCGCCGCACACGGCGTCGCTGCCGGCCATGTTGTCCCTCGTCGACCGTGCCGAGGCCGACGCCTTGGCGGCGTGTCGCGCCGCCTGATTTCTTGGAGATGTCCATGCCCCTGTCCACCCTGAAGCGCCCGCTGCTCCTCGGCCTCCTCGCCACCTCGGCGGTCGTCGCCCTGTCCGGGTGTTCGTTCTTCCGCGGCAAGGACGCCCCGTACCTCGAAAGCCGCGAGAGCCGTCCTCTGGACGTGCCGCCGGATCTCGTGCTGCCGTCCTCCAGCGCGGCGCTGCAGATTCCTGCCGCTGCCGCCGGTGCGCCGGCGCCCGGCGAGACGCCGCCTTCGGCCGTGGGCGTGGCGACCAGTTTCGACATCAGCGACACCGCCGAGAACGCCTTCCGACGCGTTGGCTTGGCGCTCGGCCGCATCGATGGCGCGACGGCGACGCCCGTTGCGGCGTTGAACAGCTACGAAGTCGGTTTCCGCGGCGAGAGCTTCCTGGTGCGCCTCGGTGCCCGCGGCGAGGCGGTGCGCGTCGATGCCATCAGCCCGGAAGGCACGCCGATCAGCGGCGGTGCCGCAGGCGAGTTGCTGGGTCTGTTGCAGGCGCGCCTGCAGTAACGCGTCCGGATGGGCGGCGCGCCCCCCGGGCGCGCGTCGATCAGCGCTTAAGCAGGGGGAGCTTGCCCGGCTTGCCGTCCCACTCGGCGGCGTCGGGCAGCGGATCTTTCCGCGTGGTGATCACGGGCCATTCGGCGGCCAGTTCCTTGTTCAGCGGGATCATCCCTTCCTGGCCGGCCGGCACATCATCTTCCGGGTAGATGGCTTTCGCCGGGCATTCCGGTTCGCAGAGCGTGCAGTCGATGCACTCGTCCGGGTCGATGACCAGGAAGTTCGGGCCTTCGTGGAAGCAATCGACCGGGCAGACCTCGACGCAGTCGGTGTACTTGCACTTGATGCAGTTCTCGGTGACGACGAAGGGCATGGCGTTGGCGGCGTGAGATAGGCGGATAGGGTAGCGCCATGGCAGGGCCGATGGCGTGGACCCGGAAAAGACGAAGCCCGGCATTGCCGGGCCTCGTGGAATTGGCGCTCCCTACGGGATTCGAACCCGTGTTTTAGCCTTGAGAGGGCCACGTCCTAGGCCTCTAGACGAAGGGAGCATTGGTTGGTCGCGTCCTGCGAGTCCGGTAGAGTAACGGATTCGCTGCCCGTTCTCCAGCCTCCTCTGCTTTCTCAGGAAATCCGTCGCCCCATGTCCGAACCCGTCGCGCCCCTGGTGATTCCCCGCGAGGCCCATCCGATCTCGCGCCGGAACATCAGCTCCGCCGCCCTGAAGGTGCTGTACGGACTTCGCGATGCCGGGTTCAAGGGCTATCTCGTCGGTGGCGCGGTCCGCGACCTGCTGGCCGGCCGCCAGCCCAAGGACTTCGACATCGCCACCGACGCCACGCCGGAGCAGGTGCGTGATGTCTTCCGCAACTGCCGGCTGATCGGCCGCCGGTTCCGCCTGGCCCACGTGGTGTACGGCCGCGAGATCATCGAGGTCGCGACCTTCCGCGCCAACGATGACGACGGCAGCGGTGACCGCGAAACCGAAGACGGTGGCCGCGTCGTGCGCGACAACGTCTACGGCAGCATCGAAGACGACGCGGTGCGCCGGGATTTCACCGCGAACGCGCTGTACTACGCCATCGAGGATTTCTCGGTGCGCGATTACGTCGGCGGGTACGACGACGTCCTGGCGCGACGCCTCCGCTTGATCGGTGATCCCGAGACCCGTTACCGCGAGGACCCGGTGCGCATGCTGCGTGCGGTCCGCTTGGCGGCGAAGCTCGACTTCACCATCGACGACAGTGCCGCGTCCCCGATGCCCGCGCTGGCGCCGCTGATCTCCGGCGCCGCACCGGCCCGGTTGTTCGACGAATCCTTGAAGCTGTTCCTTGCTGGTCATGGCGAGGCGAGCTTCCTCGCGCTCGAAGCGCACCAGTTGTTGCCGGCCCTATTGCCGGAGACGGCCGAGGCCTTGCGCACCAACCGCAGCGGCCTGCTGCGGTCGATGGTGCTCGACGGCTTGCGCAATACCGACAAGCGGATCGCCGAGGACAAGCCGGTGACGCCGGCTTTCCTCTACGCGGTGTTGCTGTGGCCCGCGTATTGCCGCGAGTTGGCGCGATTGCAGGCGCAGGGGCTCGAGCCGGCCGTGGCCCAGCAGCGCGCGGCCGACCGCGTGACGCTCCACCAGGCCCAGCGCATTGCGCTGCCCCGGCGGTTCTCGCTGCCGATGCAGGAGATCTGGATGCTGCAGCCGCGCTTCGCGCTGCGGCAGAAGAAGCGCGTGTTCCGCACCTTGGCCCACCCGCGTTTCCGCGCCGCGTTCGATTTCCTCGAGCTCCGCGCCAAGGTAGCGCCGGAACTCGCGGCCGACCTGCTGTTCTGGCGTGAGGCGCAACTGCAGGCGCCCGGGGTGTTGTCGGAATCCTTGGATGCCGCGGCGACGGGTGACAGCGACGGGCTCGATGTAGGGGACGAGGGCACGACGAGTGAGGCTGGCCCGCGCCGCCGCCGCCGCCGTCGTCCGCGTCGTGGGGGCCCGGGAGCCGGCGCTCCGGCATGACCCTGCGGCGGGCCTGGGTGGGGCTGGGCGGCAATGTCGGCGACGTGTCCGCGTGCTTTTCCTCGGCCTTGGCGATGCTGGGGGCGGCCGATGGCGTCGATGTTCTTCGCGTCTCGCGTCACTTCCGCACGCCGGCCTGGGGCGTGACGAACCAGCCTGACTTCATCAATGCCGTGGCGGAACTCGCCACGGACCGGCCGCCGCTGGACCTGCTGGAGCTCTTGCAGGCCACGGAGCGTGCCCACGGCCGCGATCGCGCGCAGGAGCAGCGCTGGGGGCCGCGCACGCTGGACCTCGACCTGCTGGCGATGGAGGGCGTGGCGCTCGACACGCCGGCGTTGCAGCTGCCGCATCCACGCTTCGCCGAGCGGGCCTTCGTGCTGGTGCCTTGGGCCGAGATCGCCCCCG
>Ga0209278_1000430_pt1 | contig 34291 bp, 33 predicted proteins | sample JI81BgreenDNA_FD_187504 | JGI IMG/M metagenome (GOLD analysis project Ga0209278, IMG submission 187504) | Wastewater effluent complex algal communities from Wisconsin, to seasonally profile nutrient transformation and Carbon sequestration -... | ecosystem: Engineered > WWTP > Effluent > Algae...
TGTGTCGTATCTTGCTCATGGTGACCCTGGGTGTGGGCATCGCTGGTTCCGGTCAAAAAACCGGGCAGCGTATGCCGCGTTTGGGTCACTCAGAACACCCCGCAGGTGTCCGCCATCAGTTTGGAATGCTGTCCGCCTTCAACGTGGAACGGTGTCCGCCATCCCGCTGGAACACTGTCCGCCATCAGCGTGGAATCGTGTCCGCCATGGCGTGGAATACGCACGGTGCGGTTCAATGGCGTGGGCGAGTTCGGCCTTGTCGAACTGCGCACGGGTGATGTTGGGCAGCACCACGCCGTAGCTCCACGGAAAGGCCAGCTTGCCCTGGTGCCGGCCTTCGGGCTGCACCAGCTGCGGGTCGCGCTCCAGCGCGTGCACCACCTGGTGCGCGTACTGCCGGGCCTGCTCCAGCGGGTTGGGGATGGTCTTGGGGCCGAGCTCGCCGTGGATGTCCCAGGTCTGTTTGTTGGCCTGGATGAGGGTGGAGAGCCGGAAGTCCTTGACCTCCAGGATCAGGATGCCCCGGCGCGGGTGCATGACGACAAAGTCCGGGTGCTGGTGTTTGGGGCCCACGGCCACGTCGTACCAGAGCAGGTAGTCGGCGTCGAGCTTCTGTTCAAGCCGCTCAGCGGTGCGGCGTTCGCCGGGCGTCATGCGCGAGACGCAACTGCCCAGGGCGGGTATCAGTGTGGCCATCTGACTTGTGTGTTTTTGTTTCCCTGCCCTGCATGATGCCCGCTTTTGGCGGGAACGCACTCGTTTACCTGCCTACGTCAGCCACCTACACTACGCCCCATGCGCCCCTCCCAAGCCCTTGCTGAACACCGCGACGCCGTCTGCAACGCCGCGCGGCGTTATCGCGTGAGCAATCCGCGGGTGTACGGCTCGGTGCTGCAAGGCCGCGACACCGAGGGCAGTGATCTGGACCTGCTGGTGGACCCGCTACCAGGGACCACGCTGTTTGACCTGGGCGGCCTGCAGGACGAGCTGGAAGAGTTGATGGGCCTGCGAGTGGATGTGCGAACCCCCAAGGACTTGCCTGCGAGCTTCCGTGCACAGGTACTGGCCGAAGCCCGCCCGTTATGAACGAAAACCGCCTGCCGGACTACCTTCAACACATGCGGCAAGCGGCCGCAGACTCCGTCGGCTTCGTTGAGGGTATGAGCCGCGACGATTTCCTGGCCGACAAACGCACGCAACAAGCGGTGGTCATGAGCCTGATCGTGCTGGGCGAAGCGGCCACCAAGGTGATGGACCGTTATCCCGATTTCGCCAACGCCCAAGAGCAGATCCCCTGGCGCAGCATGCGCGGCATGCGCAACCGGATCGCGCACGGTTACTTCGATATCGATCTGGGCGTGGTCTGGGATACGGTTCAAGACGCGCTGCCGGGATTGCTGGTGGCGATTCAGCCGTTACTCGACGACTCGGCATAGAGCATCGAAAGCCGAGCGCCCAACCACTTCCGCTGGGCATGAGAAGCATCAAAAAAATGTCAAGCATGTTTGACATTTTTCAGAACCGATGCTCCACTCCAGCCCATGAACCTCGCAGACATCGGCCATCTCGTGCAAGCCCGCCGTGAGGCGCTGGGCCTTTCGCAGGCGCGGCTGGCGCGGCTGGCTGGGTTGTCGCGCGCGACCATCAACCAGCTGGAAAACGGCAGCCTTGTGGACCTGGGTGCGGCCAAACTGTTGGCGCTGCTGAACCTGCTGGGCCTGGATCTGGCCGCACAGCAAAAGACACCCCCAGTGCACGCGCTGGCCTTGCTGAGCCAGACGGCCAGCGTGAGCTACCGGCAGGCGCTGTCGCCGGGAGCGTTGGCCGACGCGCTGGTTGCCGGTGACCTGCCCCCGGCGCTGGTGCCGCAGGTGGCCACGCTGCTGGACGAGGCGCCTTTGCCGCTGATCGTGGCCGGAGTGGCGGAAGTGGCCGAACGCACCCACACGCCGCCCAAGACGCTGTGGAAGCACCTGGCGGCCTGGGCGCAGGCGTTGCAATCGCCACGGGCGGCCTGGGCTTGATTCGCGCCAAGGAAGGCAGCGACATGAATCCGTCCACCCAACCGAGCACCCTGCCCGACGGCGTGTGGCAGACCTTGCTGGCACACGCCTTCACGCTGGTGGACGAAATCGCCCGGCGCGGGATCAACGATCCGTTCTGGACCTTTGGTGGCGGCACGGTGCTGATGCTGCGACACGGCCACCGCCTGAGCAAGGACATCGACATCTTCGTGCCCGACCCGCAGTACCTGGGCTTTGTGTCGCCCCGGCTGAGCGATGTGGTCGAGCGGGTGTCAACCGACTATGTGGAGGGGCCGGGCTACGTGAAGCTGCTGCGGCCGGAGGGCGAGATCGACTTCGTGGCATCGCCGAACCTCACAGCGCAACCATACGATGAATGGACGCTGCTGGAGCGCACGGTGAAGGTTGAGACCGCGGCCGAGATCGTGGCCAAGAAGCTCTGGCACCGGGGCGACCGAGCCACGGCGCGGGACCTGTTCGACCTGTCGCTGGTGGTCGAGCGGGAACCGGAAGCGCTGGCCACGGCAGCGCCCTACCTCGTTCGCCATCGGGACGCGTTCCTGACACAGATTGAGCGACGGCGCACTGTGCTGGGTTCGCAGTTCGAGGCAATTGATGCACTCAGCTATCGGCCAACGTACGACGAAGCAGTGGAACGGGCGAGCCGGTTTTTGAATCGGTTGCCAGCTGTTTGACGAGGAACAGGCAGGGGCAACAAGAGCAGACCGAGCCGCTGGCTCAAATGCGCGCGGCGAACTTCCCGCCCCCACTCGCCCCAATCACCAACCGCTGCGTCGCCCGCGTAGCCCCCACATAGAACAGCCGTGCTTCTTCGCGCCCGTCTTCGCCCTCGGCGGGCATGCGCCCGGCGCCCACCAGCGCCACCACCGGGAACGCCAGCAAAGGGTCTGCGACAACCAACCGGCGGCTGAAGCCACTGAACCGATCAGCGGCGGTCTGGTAGGGCGTGTTGGACTTGAACCAACGACCAAAGGATTCCGGTTTGTGTGGCTTTCGCCACTCCCTGGACTATGCCTTCACCGTGTCTTTCGAGTTAGGCGGGCGCCGTCTAGTCTCTACACCTTCCGCAGTGCTTTCGCACCCCGGCTTGGCTCGGCGTGGGCGTATCTTGCGACTTAGCTTCCACCGAATTTGACGCCATTCACACGAGCGGTTTCCCGGTCTCGGTGCACAAATGTTTATGAGTCCTCTGCTCTGACCAACTGAGCTAACGCCCCAGCCGCTTGAGTCTATCAGAGGCATTGGGTCGCCCGTCGAGGTTAGCCCGTCCAGCGACCACCGCGGTGTTGACCATCTGGGCCAGCCGGGCATGCACGGTGCCGCACCGCAGGCCATGGTGGGCACGCTGCAAGGGTGCGCCTCTCAGCCGTGGCGCTGGCGTCACTTGCCGTGGCTCAGGGCCTGGCTCACCAGCTTGGCGGTCACGTCCACGATCTGGATCATGCGGTCGTAGGGCATGCGCTGCGGTCCGATGACCCCCAGCGTTCCCACCACCTGCCCGTCCACCTCGTAAGGCGCGGTGACCACCGAGAGATCTTCAAAAGGCACTACCTGGCTTTCGCCGCCAATGTAGATACGCACCCCGTCGGCCTGGCTGGAGACGTCCAACAGGCGCACCAGTTGGGTTTTTTGTTCAAACAAGTCGAACAGGCGGCGCAGGTGGCCCATGTCGGACGAAAACTCGCTGACCGACAGCAGGTTGCGTTCGCCAGAGACCACCACTTCGTCCTGCGTCTGCCCGGGGTCGCTGACGAGGTCCACCGCCGACTGCATGAGGGTGGCGATTTCGCCGCGCAGGCTCTCCAGCTCGGTTTTGAGCCGGGCGCGCACCGCCTCCATGGTCAGGCCGGCGTAGTGCGCATTGAGGAAGTTGGACGCCTCCAGCAGCTGCGACTGGCTGAACTGTGCCTGCGTCTGGATGATGCGGTTTTGCACATCGCCTTCGGGCGAGACCAGGATCACCAGCACCCGCCGTTCAGACAGGCTGAGAAATTCGATGTGCCGAAAGACCGAGGAACGGCGGGGCGCCATGACAACGCCGACAAACTGCGACAGGTTGGACAACAGTTGCGCCGCGTGGTTGATGACCCGCTGCGGCTGCTGGCCCGCCTCGATGGTGGGCGCAGCGGCCATGTCCGACACAGGGCCCCAGGTGTCACGGCGCGCGGTCAGCATGGTGTCGACAAACAAGCGGTAGCCGCGCGCAGTGGGGATGCGGCCGGCCGAGGTGTGCGGGCTGGCAATCAGGCCCAGTTCCTCCAGGTCGCTCATCACGTTGCGGATGGTGGCCGGGGACAGCTCCAGCCCCGCGGCCCGGGCCAGGGTGCGCGAACCCACCGGCTGTCCATCGGCGATGTACAGCTCGACCAGGGACTTGAGCAATCGCTTGGCGCGGTCGTCGATCATGTGTTCATTTTAAGGACGTGGACTGGTGCTGGCATGCTGTGCGGTCAAGGGTTTGCCGGGGCGCGGCGGGGGCATGGCCTGTGCTGTAATTTCTGCATGAATCTGCCCTTGCCCGCTGGTCCCACCGCCCTGTCTGCACCGGCAGGTCTGGCGTTTGCACATGTGGTCATCGTGGGCAAATACCACGCGCCCGGCTCGCGCAAGGCGGTGGATGACATCGCGCATTTCCTGCACGATCAAGGCTGCGATGTGTCGCTCGAACGCGAGACCGCGCTCAACACCGGACTGACCCAGTATCCCGCGCTGGATGTGCCCGCCATTGCCAGCACCTGCCAACTGGCGCTGGTGGTCGGTGGCGATGGGACCATGCTGGGCATTGGCCGGCAGCTGGCGCGCCACGGCGTGCCGCTGGTGGGCATCAACCAGGGCCGCCTGGGCTTCATCACCGACATTCCGCTGGGCAGCTTTCGCGACACGCTCGGCCCCATTCTGCGCGGTGCGTACGACGAAGACCGCCGCGCCCTGATGGCCGCCAGCGTCTGGCGCGACGGGCACTGCGTCTTTGAAGCCACCGCGCTCAATGATGTGGTGGTCAACCGCGGTGGCGCCGCCAGCATGATCGAGCTGCGGGTGGAAGTGGACGGCCATTTTGTGGCCAACCAACGGGCCGATGGCCTGATCATCGCCACCTCTACCGGCTCCACCGCCTACGCTTTGTCGGCGGGTGGCCCTTTGCTGCACCCGGCCATCGGTGGCTGGGTGATGGTGCCCATTGCGCCGCACACCCTGTCCAACCGCCCCATCGTGCTGCCCTCGGACAGCGAAATCGCGGTCGAGATCGTCTCGGGCAAAGACGCCAGCGCCAATTTCGACATGCAATCGCTCACCAGCCTGCTGCACGGCGACCGCATCGTGGTGCGCCGCTCGGCGCACACCCTGCGCCTGCTGCACCCGGTGGGCTGGAGCTATTTCGACACTTTGCGCAAGAAGCTGCACTGGAACGAAGGGGGCTGAATCGCGGTCAAAATAAGACCGCTTTTTCGACGCACCAGCCACCCGATACGCCCTATCCATGAGTCTTCGTCGCATCGCCCTGCGCGACTTCGTCATCGTCCCCTCGCTGGACCTTGATCTGTCCACCGGCCTGAGTGTGCTGACCGGTGAAACCGGCGCCGGCAAATCCATCCTCATTGACGCCCTGCAACTGGCACTGGGTGGCCGCGCTGATGCCAGCGTGGTGCGAGAGGGCGCCGCGCGCTGCGAAATCGCAGCGGAGTTCGACACGCCAGACGCGCTGCGCAGCTGGCTCGACGAGCAGGGCTTCAGTGCCGACGACACGCTGCTGCTGCGCCGAACAGTCGACAGCGAGGGCCGCAGCCGTGCCTGGATCAACGGCAGTGCCGCCACACTGGCCCAACTCAAGACCCTTGCCAACGAGCTGGTGGACATCCACGGCCAGCACGCCTGGCAGAGCCTGACCCGCCCGGAAGCGGTGCGCGCCCTGCTCGACGGCTTCGGCCAGATCGACACCCGCGCCGCTGCCCGTGCCTGGGCCGAGTGGCGCCTGGCCAGGCAGGCGCTGGACGAGGCCCGCGCCCGCCAGAGCGGCCTGCAGCAGGACAGCGAGCGCCTGGCCTGGCAAATTGCAGAGATCGACAAGCTCGCGCCAGCGGCCGGCGAATGGGAAGAACTCAACGCCCAGCACCAACGGCTGGCACATGCCCAGGCCCTGCTCGATGCCGCACAGTCGGGCGCCGCCGCCCTCGACGAGGACGAGCCGTCGGCGGCCAGCCTCATCCACCGTGCACTGGGCGCCTTGCAGGCACAGGCCCACATCGAGCCTGCCTTTACCCCGTCCATAGAGGCCCTCGAAGCCGCCCTGGCCCAGGTGCAAGACGCGGCTCACAGCCTGCAGCACTACGCCCGCCACACCGAACTGGACCCGGAACACCTGGCCGCGCTGGACCAGCGGCTGGGCCTGTGGCTGTCGCTGGCGCGGCGCTACCGCCGCCCGCCTGAAGAGCTGGCCGCCCTGCTGGCGCAGTGGAAGGCCGAGCTGGCCCAGCTCGACCAGGCGCTCGACCTGGACCGCCTGCAGCAAGCTGAACGCCAGGCGCGCAAAGCGCTCGATGCAGCCTACAAAGCCCTGAGTCGGCAACGCCAGCAAGCGGCGCCCGCGCTGTCCAAGGCGGTCACCGACATCATGCAAAACCTGGGCCTGCAGGGCGGGCGCTTCGAGGTGGCGTTGACACCGCTGGACGAGCCACAGGCGCACGGCGCCGAGCAGGTGGAGTTTCTGGTCGCCGGTCACGCGGGTGTGACGCTGCGACCGGTGGGCAAGGTGGCCTCCGGTGGCGAACTCTCGCGCATCGCCCTGGCCATTTCAGTGGTCACCAGCCGGCTGGGGCAGGCGCCCACGCTCATTTTCGACGAGGTGGATTCCGGCATCGGGGGCGCGGTGGCACACACCGTGGGCCAGCTCATGCGGCAACTCGGCCTGGACCGGCAGGTGCTGGCGGTGACGCACCTGGCGCAGGTGGCCGCCTGCGCCGATCACCACCTGCTGGTGAGCAAGCAACGCACGGGCGAGCAGACGGTGAGCACCGTCGCCCCCATCGGTCGCGAAGACCGGGTGCGCGAACTCGCCCGCATGCTCGGCGGCAACGACCGTTCCGAGGCGTCGCTGGCGCATGCGCGGGAGCTGTTGGGCTCATGAGCATCACCGCAGCACACACCACCCCACCGCCCGTGACCACCGCTGCCATCGAACTGCTGCTCATCACCGGCATGTCCGGCTCGGGCAAGTCGGTCGCGCTGACCGCGCTGGAAGACCTGGGTTACTACTGTGTGGACAACCTGCCGCCCGAACTGTTGCCCGCCTTCATCGCGCTCGAACGCAGCCACGGCGCGCGCCAGGTCGCCATTGCCATCGACGTGCGCAGTGCCGCGTCACTGCCCGGCCTGCCGCGCCAGCTGGCCGCACTGCGCCAGGGGCCTGAACAGGGGGTGCAGCTGCGCACCGTGTTTCTGGACGCCACCACCGACACCCTGGTGCGCCGCTTCTCAGAAACGCGGCGTCGGCACCCGCTGTCGCTGCGCAGCACGGCCGCTGACCAGCACCATGCGCTGACCGACGCCATCGAACAAGAGCGCGAGTTGCTGGGCGAGCTGCGCGAGAACGCCCTGGTGCTGGACACCAGCCTGCTGCTGCCCACGCAGTTGCGCACCGAGGTGAAAGAACTCATCGGCAGCACCCCGGCCGGGCTCACCCTGGTGTTTGAGTCCTTCGCCTTCAAGCGGGGCGTGCCCATCGATGCCGATTTCGTGTTCGACGTGCGCATGTTGCCCAACCCGCACTATGTGCACGCCCTCAAGCCGCTGACCGGCCGCGATCCATCGGTGGCCGACTTCCTGGCCGGGCACGACGCGGTGCAGCGCATGGAGCAGCAGATCGGTGACTTTCTGCGCCAGTGGCTGCCGCAGATGCAGCGCGACCACCGCAGCTATGTCACGGTGGCCATCGGTTGCACCGGTGGCCAACACCGGTCGGTCTATCTGGTCGAACGCCTGGGCGCCGCTTTTGCCGCCGATTGGGCCACCCGCCTGCGCCACCGCGAAGCGGCCCATTGGCCCGCCAGCGCCCGGGCCTGATCAAGCCGCTGGGTCGGGCAGACGCTCCAGCAGTTGCCGCAACGGCGCGGGCAAACCTACACCGGCCAGATCGGCCAGCCTGACCCACTGCCCATCACCCATGCCAGCGCAGCCAGCGGCCGATCCATCGAACAGCAGCGGTTGCAGGCGCAGCTCGCGGTGGGTGAGGCTGTGCGAGAACGCCTGCAGCGGCCGCAGCGCCGGCCCGGCGGCTGTGCCGGCCAGGCGGGCCTGTGCCTCGGCTTCGCTGGCATACACCGGGGTGCAATACAGCCCGGCCCAAATGCCGCGCGGTGGCCGGCGCTGCAGCCACACATGGGGCTGACCGTCGATCTGCGCGCGGCAGATCAGCAGCGTCCAGCTCTCATGCCGCCGCACCAGGGTGCGCGTCTTCACCGGAAAGTCCTCTGGCCGGCCCAGCGCCGACGCCTGGCAAAGATCGCGCACCGGACAGTCGGCGCAGCGCGGACGGCTGCGGGTGCACAGGGTGGCGCCCAGATCCATCAAACCCTGGGTGTAGGCGGCCATGTCGTCGCCTGCCGGTGCTGCAGGCAGCAGCGCCTGCGCCGCATCCCACAGGGCGCGCTGGGCGGCGGGCCGGGCCAGGTCGTCAGCAAAAGCGAGCAGGCGGGTGAGCACGCGCCGCACGTTCCCATCAAGGATGGAAATGCGCTCGCCGTGACAAAAAGCCGCAATGGCCGCCGCGGTGGACGCCCCGATACCCGGCAGTGCTTGCAGGCCTTGCGCCGTGTCGGGGAAGTGCCCGCCGTGCAGGGTCACCACCGCCTGCGCGCAGCGGTGCAGGTTGCGCGCCCGGCTGTAGTAGCCCAGGCCGCTCCACAGTGCCATGACCTCGTCTTCATGGGCCTGTGCCAGGGCCTGCACGGTAGGGAAGCGCGCGAGAAACTGCGGGTAGTAGGCCAGCACGGTGCTCACCTGGGTCTGCTGCAGCATGACCTCAGACAACCACACGCGGTACGGATCGCGCGTGCCCTGCCAGGGCAGTCCATGGCGGCCGGCACGGCGTTGCCAGTCGATCAGGCGCGGGGCAAAGGCTGTGGAGGGCTGCGCTGCGGGTGGTGCCGCCATGTTCATGCCTGCAAGGCCTGTGAGGGTGGCGGGGCAGCGGGTGTGTCGGCGACGGCGCTGGTGGCCAGCAGTTCATCGGTCATCGCCTTCCACTGCGCCTGCACACGCTGCAAACGGTCCTGCTCGGCCTGGAGTTCGCGCAGCCGCTCCTCCAGCCCCCCGGCGGCCTGCTGGATGCGCGAAATCGCCTCGATGCGGCGACCAAACTGGAGCCTGCGCTCGCGCAGTTGGGCGTCAAGCTGGGCGGCGGCGGACTTGCTCCACCCCTCGATGTCGCTGATGGCACTGCTGTACACGCCGCGCAGACGGCTCATGAGCGCGCGTGCCAGGCGCTCGGCAAAGACCGGTTGCGCCAGGCGCAAGGTCTGTCCGACACCCAGATACTGCAGGTGGCCACGCTCGATGTGCTCCAGATCGCGCCGGTAGGGCGCCAGCGATGGCGCGGGCGGCAGGCGCAGGGCAAAGCCGTATTCGGCGTTGAGCGTGCGAAAGCTGGCCTCCAGCATGGTCTGGATCTCGGCCGTCAATTGCTCGGCGGCGCCCAGATCGGTGCGCAGCCGCTCGAAGGTCTGCTCATAAGCGCGGCGCACACCCCGCTTGATGCCCGGCTGCTGCAGCGCGGCTTCCCAATCGGCCACCGCTTGCTTGAGATGGCTGTGACCCAGCAGCGCAAACAGGTCTTTGAGCAGTCGCAGGTGCACCGAACGCACCGCCTGAATGCGGGCACCGCTGGCCTCGAACTCGGCCTGCTCCTGCTCGATGCGCAGCCGCAGATGCTTGATGACGCCGCTGTTTTTGCCGCGCAAACCGTCGAGTTCCTGCGTCCGCTCCAGCAGGTCGCGCTGGCGGCTGCGGATGCGCTGCGCCACCTGCTGTTGCAGCCACTGCACGCCCTGCGCCATGGCCTGCCGCAGGATGTGGCGCCGCTGGCCCAGCAAACCCTCGCCCAGGGCCTGCTCCAGATCGGGCAGGCGACTGGCCTGCAACAGAGCGTCGTCCTTGTGGATTTTGGCCAGCAAACCCTTTTGAGCCGACACGGCCAGCACCCGCGCGGCGGGCAGGTCCAGCAGCTGGGCCGACTGGGCGCACTGGGCCGCTATCTGCCCTTGCACCTGCTGCGGCGTGCTCAGCGTATCCCACAAGGTGTCGATCTTGTTGAGCACCACCAGGCGCGCCTGCGGCGCAAGGCCCAGGCCTGCCAGGTGCTGGCGCCAGATGGTCAGGTCGGACTGGGTGACCCCGGCGTCGGCCGCCAGGATGAACACCACCGCCTGCGCCTGGGGCAGCAGGCTGACTGTCAGCTCGGGCTCGGCGCCCACCGCATTGAGGCCAGGGGTGTCGAGAATGACCAGACCCTGCCGCAGCAGCGGGTGCGCCATGTTGATCAAGGCATGGCGCCAATGGGGTATTTCGACCAGACCATCGCTGCCCAGCGGGGGGTTGTCGTGCGGGCTGTCGGCGTTCCAGAAACCCAGCGACGCCGCCACCGACGGCGGCACCCGACGCACCTGGGTCACCCGCTGCATCGCCTGCGCCAGCTGCTGTGCATCGTCAACGTCCAGATCGATGCGCTCCCATTGATCGGGCCGCTGGCGCCAGTCTTGCAGGCTCAGGGGTTGCAGCCGGGTTTCGATGGGCAGCAGGCGCAGGCAGGCCGGCCATTGGGGGTCATAAGCCAGCTCGGTCGGGCACATGGTGGTGCGCCCCGCGCTGGCCGGCATGATGCGGCGGCCGTGGTTGGCAAAAAACACCGCATTGATCAGCTCCGACTTGCCGCGCGAGAACTCGGCGACAAACGCCACCATGATCCTGTCGTGTTTCAGCGGATCGCGCAGCCGGTCCAAACGCTCGCGCTCATCGGGGCCGAGCAGGTCGTGATCGGACAGCCAGTCGGCCAGCCGCTGCAACTGCAGGACAAAGCCCTGGCGCCATGCGCTGTGTTCGTCAAATGCCTGGTTGAAGCTCATAAGTGAGACGGGCTCGGGAGTGGCACTCAAGCCCATGGCATGCATCCTCAAGACTTTTGACAGCGCGGGCAGTAGAACGTGGACCGCTGGGCTTGCCGCAGCGACCGGATCGGGGTGGAGCACACCCGGCAGGGCTGGCCCTGGCGGTCGTACACATTCGCTTCGAGCTGAAAGTAGCCACTCTCGCCCTGGGCACTGGAGAAATCGCGCAAGGTGCTGCCACCCAGTGCCAGGGCCCTGCTCAGCACGTCGATGATGGCCGCGTGCAGGCGCGCAACCCGCGGTCGACTGAGGCGGTCGGCCCGCACCGTGGGGCGAATGCCCGCCAGGAACAAGGCCTCCGAGGCGTAGATGTTGCCCACGCCAACGACGATGTCACCGCTCATCAGCACCGGCTTGATGGCCGCGCGCCGCCGCTGCAGGGCCGCATGAAAGACCTGGGCATCAAACGCCCCTTCCAGCGGCTCCACACCCAGGCCCTGCAGCAGCTTGCGGGGGCCGGCATCGTCCAGCGAATGGGCATACACCACGGCGCCAAAGCGCCGGGGGTCGTGCAGGCGCAAGCTGCCGTGCGTGGTGTGCAAGTCAAAGTGGTCGTGCACCCCGGCCGGTGGCAACTGCGGCACAAACTGCAGGCTGCCGGACATGCCCAGATGCAGCAGCAGCACGCCCGCGTCCAGGTGCACGATGAGGTATTTGCCGCGCCGCGTCACCGCCTGCACCTGCCGCCCCACCAGCGACTGTGGGTCGCAACCCAAGGGCCAGCGCAGGGGTTTGCCCATGCGCACCGACCGCACCCGGGCACCGGCGATGCGGTCGGCAAAGCTGCGGCGGGTGACTTCGACTTCGGGCAATTCGGGCATGGTCAGACCAGGGGCAAGGAACAGACAACGGAACACCAAGGCAGCAAAAGCATCGCAGTCGGCATGCCCGGACCCTTCCATTATCATGAGCCCATGCCCCACCCGCACCGCCCGGGCGTCTTCGCCCTGCCGCAGCGCCATGCCCCAGCGCCTGGATCGCGCGCCGCTGTCGCTGCACTTGTGATCTCGACCCTGCTGGCCCTGCCCACCGGCGCAACGGCACAAACCGCGCCTGCGCCAGCACCGCCGCACCCACCGGCCGACACCCGCACCGACCCACCCCGTCCGGCCGATACGCCCGAGCCGGCGCCGCGCTCGGCCCTCAACGCGCCGCTGTTTTACCAATTGCTGCTCGGCGAGATCAACGCCCGCTCGGGCGATGCGGGCACCGGGTATTCGCTGATCCTGGACGCGGCGCGCAAACAAAAAGATCCGCAGCTCTACCGGCGTGCGGTCGAGGTGGCACTGCAGGCCCGCTCCGGCGAGGCGGCACTGGCCGCCGCGCGCGCCTGGGCGCAGGCGCTGCCTGCATCGACTGAAGCGCAACGCTTTGTCCTGCAGATTCTGCTCGCCCTCAACCGCGCGGGCGAGACACCGCCGGTGCTGCGCACCCTGCTGGAACGCAGCCCGGTGGACGAGCGCAACGATGCCATCCATGCCCTGCCCCAGTCCTATGCCCGCATCGCCGACAAAGCGCTGGCACTCAAAGCGGTGCGCGAAGGTCTGTCGATGGCGCTGCGCCAGCGCGAGACCGCTGCAGCCGCCTGGACCACCATCGGCCGCATGGAACTGGCCGCCGATCAGCGCAGCGCTGCGCTGGCGTCGGCACAGGCAGGCCACCAGGCCGACCCGTCCTCGCCCTTTCCGGCCCTGCTGGCCCTCGAGTTGATGGAGCGCGGCGAAGCGGGCGCGGAAAACCTGGTCCGCCAGCACCTGCTGACCACCGCAGACGCGCCTGCGCGCGGCCCCCAGGTGGGCCTGGCGTATGCCCAGACACTGCTCGATCTGCAACGGTACGACCAGGCCCGCCAGCAGCTCGAACAACTCACCACCCGCCAACCCGACCAGGCCGAGCCCTGGCTGCTGCTGGGCACACTGCAGGTGCAGGACAACGCCCTGACCGAGGCCACCCGGTCGCTCGAACGCTACATGGAACAGGCGCGTGCGGCCGGCGACTCGCGCATGGCGCGGGGACTGACGCAAGCCTATTTGCTCATGGCCCAGATCGCCGAGAAGCAGCAGGACTTCAGCGCCGCCAATGCCTGGCTGGACCGCATCGAAAACGCCAGCGACATCCTGGCCGCCCAGATGCGCCGTGCCTCGCTGCTGGCCAAGCAGGGTCGGCTTGAAGACGCCCGCGCCCTGCTGCGCAACCAGCCCGAACGGCGCCCGGGTGATGCCCGCCTGAAACTGGCCGCCGAGGCCCAGCTGCTGCGCGAGCAAAAAGCCTGGTCGCAAGCCTACGACTTCTACGCCGAAGCCACGACGCGTTTCCCGGACGACGCGGACCTGCTCTACGAGCGAGCCATGATGGCCGAGAAGGTGGGCCGCCTCGACGACATGGAGCGCCTGCTGCGCGAACTGATCGGCCGCCAGCCCGACTACCACCACGCCTACAACGCCCTGGGCTACTCGCTGGCCGACCGCGGTGTGCGGCTGCAGGAAGCCAAGGCACTGATCGAGAAAGCCGCCTCGCTGGCGCCCGATGACGCCTACATCCAGGACAGCCTGGGCTGGGTGGAGTTCCGCCTGGGCAACCACGAGCGGGCGCTGCAACTGCTGCAGGGTGCCTACGCCAGGCGGCCCGACGCTGAAATCGCCGCCCACCTGGGCGAGGTGCTGTGGGTCAAGGGCCAGCGCGAGCAGGCACTGAAAATCTGGCGCGAGGGTTTGTTGCTGGCCAACGACAACGAAACCCTGCAGTCCACCTTGCAGCGGCTGCGCGCGCAGCCATGACCGCAGCACACCGCGCCACCCGGCGCGTCGCCCTGCTCTGGTGCGCCGGCCTGCTGGCGGCCTGCGCCGCGCCGCGCCCCCCCGTCGGGCCGGGTCAGGGTTTCTGGAGCGGACGGCTCGCCCTGCAGGTGGAGAGCGAACCGCCGCAAAGCCTGTCCGCCGGGTTCGATCTGAGCGGATCGCCCGAGGCCGGTGAACTGGTGCTCACCAGCCCCCTGGGCACCACGCTGGCCACCGTGCGCTGGCGAACAGGCTGGGCCGAACTGCAGCAGGGCACACAAGTCACCCGCCGCGACAGCCTGTCGGCGCTGACCGCCGAACGCGGCGGCGCCGCCCTGCCGGTGGCCGCCCTGTTTGCCTGGCTGCGCGGCACTCCCGAACAGGCCGACGGCTGGGTGGTCGATCTCTCGCGCCACGCCAACGGACGCATCACCGCCCAACGCCAGCAACCCGCTCCCACAGCCGAGCTGCGCATCGTCTTCCAGCCATGACCGATTCCGCTGCGTCCGCGCCCGATCAGCTGCGCGACGTTCCCGCCCCTGCCAAACTCAACCTGTTCCTACATGTCACCGGCCGGCGCGCAGACGGCTACCACTTGCTGCAGTCGGTCTTCATGCTGATCGACTGGTGCGACACACTGCATTTCGAGCGACGGGCCGACGGCGAGATCCGCCGGATCGATGTCCGGCCAGACGCAGCGCTACCCGCCGAAGACCTGACGGTGCGTGCCGCGCGCCTGTTGCGACAGGCCACCGGTTGCACCGAGGGCGTGCGCATCACGCTGGACAAACAGATCCCGGCCGAAGCGGGCATGGGTGGCGGCTCCTCCGATGCTGCCAGCTGCCTGATCGCCCTCAACCGCCTCTGGCGCCTGGGACTGAGCCGGGCGCAACTGGCCGAGATCGGGCTGCAGCTCGGTGCTGACGTGCCCTTTTTCGTCCACGGACGCAACGCCTGGGTCGAGGGCGTGGGTGAGCGGATCACGCCGGTCCACCTGCCGCCCATGCGTTTCTTGGTGGTCAAACCCCCCACCGGCGCCTCTACCCAGCGCATCTTCACCTCACCCGACCTGCAACGGGCGACAAAAACTGCTACAATTTTTGACTTTGCTGCAAACGGTCTGTCTTCGGAAGACGGTTTGTGTGAACTGAACGTCCGGTTGTTGCTGGACTTCGGCCACAACGATCTGGAGCCAGTGGCAAGAACGCTCTGCCCCGAAGTGGGCGACTGCATCAGATGGCTGGAAAGCCAGGGATTGCAGGGGCGCATGACCGGTTCGGGTTCCGCGGTATTCGCTCCCATGTGGACGCTGCAGACACTGGCCACAGCGCCAACGGGCTGGATCGTTCGCGAATGCAGCAATTGGGATACCCATCCATTGTTGGGCTGGTGATGCGGTTACAATGCCGAGTGTTGACCAGTTCACAGCGTGGATGAGAAATCCGCGACAAGTTTGAGGCGGTTTGTGCAACATTGCGTTGAACAGGCAGCCTGCGTAGGGGAGTCGCCAAGTTGGTAAAGGCACCGGATTTTGATTCCGGCATGCGAGGGTTCGAGTCCTTCCTCCCCTGCCACGTTTTTTGATACACAGCACCCGAGACAGGCCGCGAGACAAACCGTTGAGCGGCCTGTTTTTTTCGTCATTCCACGTCACCACAGCGCCGCCGGGACCGCCATGCAAGCCGTGAACTCGTCCACCGTTCAGCCGCCGGACTTCCTGCTCTTCACCGGTAACGCCAACCCAGTGCTGGCGGCCGAAATCGCTCAGCACCTCAACACGCACCTGGGCGCCGCCAACGTCGGTCGCTTCTCGGACGGCGAGGTCACGGTGGAGATCACCCAGAACGTGCGCGCCCGCCACGTGTTCGTGATCCAGTCCACCTGTGCCCCGACCAACGACAACCTGATGGAGTTGCTGATCATGGTCGACGCGCTCAAGCGCGCCTCGGCCGAGCGCATCTCAGTCGTGATTCCCTATTTCGGTTACGCCCGGCAGGACCGCCGCCCGCGCTCCAGCCGGGTGCCGATCACGGCCAAGGTGGTGGCCAACCTGCTGGAAACCGTGGGTGTCGAGCGCGTGCTGACCATGGACCTGCACGCCGACCAGATCCAGGGTTTCTTTGACATCCCGGTCGACAACATTTACGCCTCCCCGGTGCTGCTGGGCGACCTGCGGCAGAAAAACTACGAAGACCTGCTGGTGGTCTCGCCCGACGTAGGCGGTGTGGTGCGCGCCCGTGCGCTGGCCAAGCAGTTGGGCTGTGACATGGCCATCATCGACAAGCGCCGGCCCAAGGCCAACGTGTCGGAAGTCATGCACGTCATCGGTGACATCGACGGGCGCAACTGCGTCATCATGGACGACATGATCGACACCGCGGGCACCTTGGTCAAAGCGGCCGAAGTGCTCAAGGAGCGGGGCGCCCAGCACGTGTACGCCTACTGCACCCACCCCATTTTCTCGGGTCCGGCCATCGACCGCATCGCCAAAGGCAATGCGCTGGACGAGGTGGTCGTGACCAACACCATTCCCCTGTCGCAGGCCGCCCAGGCCTGCAACAAGATCCGCCAGCTCTCGGTGGCGTCGCTGATGGCCGAGACCATCGCGCGCATCGCCTCGGGCGAGTCGGTCATGAGTCTGTTCGCCGACCAGGACAACCTGTTCTGAGGCGACAACAAGCAGGCCGCGCCGGGTGGTGCGGCCTTTTTCAAACCGAGGCGTTCTGGTCGCGGAACCCCTCCACTGGAGTCAGTCATGCAATTTGTCGCTTTTGAGCGCGCCAAGCAGGGTACGGGTGCGAGCCGCCGTCTGCGCATCACCGGTCGCGCGCCCGGTATCGTTTTCGGTGGCAGCGCCGCCCCGGCGATGATCGAGATCGATCACAACGCCCTCTTCCACGCCCTGCAAAAGGAAGCCTTCCACTCGTCCATCCTGGACATGGACCTGGGCGGCAAGGTCGAGAAAGTGTTGCTGCGCGATGTGCAGTACCACCCCTACAAGCCGCAAGTCCTGCATGTGGACTTCCAGCGCGTGGACGACAAGACCCGCCTGCACAAGAAAGTGCCGTTGCACTTCGTGGGCGCTGAGCACTCGCCGGCCGTCAAGAACGACAAGTGCCTGGTCAACCACATCGTCACCGAGATCGAGATCGAGTGCCTGGCCATCCAGTTGCCCGAGTTCATCGAGGTGGACCTGAGCGCCGTCGAGAAGGGCGCGACCCTGCACACCGGCGACATCAAGCTGCCCGCCGGCGTGAAGATCGTGACCCATGGCCGCAAGGACATCACCATCGCCACCGTCGTCGAGCCGGTGGAAGAGGTGATCGCCGCACCGGTGGCCGCTGCCGCCGACGACAAGAAGGGCAAGAAGGGCAAGAAGTGATCTTGCAGCGGGTGGCCCGCCACCCGCTCCGCTTGCGCAAAGGCCCGCATCGCGGGCCTTTTTTCATGGGGCGCACGAACAGGTTCGCCCCCGATAATCCGTCGCCATGATCAAACTCATCGCCGGCCTGGGCAACCCGGGCCCCGAATACGAACAGACGCGTCACAACGCCGGCTTCTGGTTTGTGGACGAAGCCGCGCGCATCCTCAAGACTTCGCTGCAGATGGAACGCAGCCACTTTGGCCTGGTGGCAAGGGCCAGTGTCGGCGGCCAGAGCGTGTGGCTGGTGGAGCCGCAGACCTTCATGAACCTCTCGGGCAAGTCGGTGGCCTCGCTGGCGCGCTTCTTCAAGATCGCACCGGAGGAGGTGCTGGTGGTGCACGACGAGCTGGACCTGCCGGCCGGCGAGGCCAAGCTCAAGAAAGGCGGTGGCCATGCCGGCCACAACGGGCTGCGCGACATCCACGCCCAGCTGGGCAGTGCCGACTACTGGCGGCTGCGCATCGGCATCGGCCACCCGGGCAACAAGAATGAGGTGGCGAACTGGGTGCTCAAGAAGCCTTCACCGGACGACCGCATCGCCATCGCGCAGGCGCTGGACCGTTCGCTCAAGGCCTTGCCGCAGCTGATCGCGGGCGAGATGGACAAGGCCACCGCACTGATCCACACCAGCAAACCCCCGCGGCCGAAGCCGCCCAAACCACCGGCGGCGGCAACAGCTCAGGGTGCCGACGGCGGCAGCACCACCGGCGAAGGCGAAGCCAGCGACTGACCGGCCGCCTGCAGGCGCTGGTATTTCTGCCACAGGGTTTCGTGGTTTTCCACGTGCGCCGGATCCACCGGAATGCACTCGACCGGGCAGACCTGCACGCACTGCGGCTCGTCGAAATGGCCCACGCATTCGGTGCAGCGGTGGGGGTCGATCTGGTAGTAGTCCTCACCCATCGAGATGGCCTGGTTCGGGCACTCGGGCTCGCAGACGTCGCAGTTGATGCACTCGGCGGTGATCATCAGGGCCATGACAAGGTCCTTATACCTGGACAGGACGGGGCATCAGCCGCTCGGCCACTGCGGGGCTCACCATTGGCGACACGTCGCCGCCCAGCGTGGCGATCTCGCGCACCAGGGTGCTGGAGATGCATTGCAGCTCGGCCTGCGGCAGCAGGAACACGGTCTCCACGGTGGGCAACAGCTTGCGGTTCATGGCGGCCATCTGGGCCTCGTAGTCGAAGTCGGTCAGGTTGCGGATGCCGCGCACCACGGCGCAGGCGCCCTGCTCGCGGCAGAAGTCCATCATCAGCCCGTCAAAGGGCAGCACGCGCACCGGCAGGCCGGCCAGCGCCTGGGCGGCCATGTCCATGCGCTCGTGCAAGGTGAAGCGGGTCTTCTTGTGGTGGGCCACGGCCACCGCCAGGATCAGCTCGTCGAACAGGCCCGCGGCGCGGCGCACCACGTCCTCATGGCCCAGGGTCAGGGGATCAAACGTGCCGCTGTAGACAGCAATGCGGCGGGTGTTGGCGTCGTTCGGTGGCATGGCCGGATTATCGGCCAAGGGGGTGCGCGCCACCCGGGCGGCCCCGGGAAGTCACTGCGGCGGCAGGGGCTGCAGCAGGTGGTAGGCCACCAGGCCGGCCTTGCCCTGGCGGTGGATCCGCAGGCCCATGGACGCCAGTTCGTCCGCACCCCAGGCGCGCGGCGCTTCAAGGTAGATCAGCCCATCCTCGCGCAGGGCCTGGCGGGCGGCCCGCAGCGCGGCCTCGAACAGCGCCGGGTGGCCATCGTCGCCAAACGGTGGGTCGAGAAAGACCACGTCCAGCCCCTGGCCGCGCCGCTGCTGCAGGGCCGCCACGCCGTCGCCGCGCTCGATGCGCACCGTCTCGGCCTGCAGGCGCGCCTTCAATGCCTGCAGGGTCTTCACCAGTTGCGGGTTGTTCTCCACCAGCAGCACCTCGACCGCGCCGCGCGAGGCGGCTTCCAGCCCCAGCGCGCCGGTGCCGGCAAAGGCGTCGAGGCAGCGCAGGCCGCTCATGTCCTGGCCCAGCCAGTTGAACAGGGTTTCGCGCACGCGCGCCGGTGTCGGCCGCAGGCCGGGCAACGTGGCGACTGGCAGGGGTGTGCGCTTCAACTGCCCGCCGATGATGCGAACCTCTTGCGGCGCGTGGGCGGTGGGACGACGGGCAATGGTGGGACGGCTCATGGCGCGCACTGTACCGCGCGCCACCGGTGAACCAGATGACAGCCCAGCGGCGGCGGGGCATGGAGCGCGCCCTTCCCGCCACTCATTTCGCGCCCAGCACCACCGTGACCATGCGCTCGGGCTGCAGCACGCGCTGAAAGGCGCGCCGGATGTCCGCCGTGCTGACCTGCTGCACCTGCGCGGTCCAGGTGTCCAGGTAGTCCAGCGGCAGGCCGTGCCAGGCGATGTTGGCCACGTTGTCCAGCAGTTTGCGGTTGCTGTCGATGCGCAGTGCAAAGCCGTTGAGCAGGAAGTCCTTGGCCGCCTGAAGTTCGGCCTCGGTGGGGCCTTCGGCCACGAAGCGGGCCACCACGTCGCGCGCCACCGCCAGCGCCTGTTCGGCCTGGTCGGGCCGGGTGGACAGACCGAGCTGGAACGGGCCGGACTGCAGCCCCGGGGCGAAATAGCTGTAGACGCTGTAGCTCAGGCCCCGCTTTTCGCGCACCTGGGTGGTCAGGCGCGAGACAAAGCCGCCACCGCCGAGGATGTAGTTGCCCACGAACAGCGGGAAGTGGTCCGGGTCGCTGCGCGGCACCCCGGGCTGCCCCACCAGCACCTGGGCCTGGGCGGCGTCAAACGGGATGCGCCGCTCCACCGCGGCCGTCAGCGCCGGCACGGGCGGCACCGCCTGCAGCGCCGGGCAGCCGTGCGGCGCCAGCGCCGCCATCAGCTGGCCCACGATGCGTTCCGCCTGCGCACGGTCGATGGCCCCCACCAGGCTGACCTGCGCACGGCAGGCCGCCACATGGCGGCGGTAGAAGTCGCGCATGGCCGCGGTGTCGATGGCCGCCAGCGTCTGCGGTGTCGCCTCACGGCCCAGCGGGTGGTCACCGTAGATCGCCTCGGCAAGGGCCCTGGCGGCGCGGGTGGCCGGTCGGGTCTGCGCCTCCTGCCAGGCGGCCACCAGGCGCTGGCGGTCGCGCTGCCACACCACATCGGGCCAGCTGGGGGCGGCCATCTGCCGGGCCGCCAGCGCCACCGCCCGCTCCAGCAGGTCGGGCCGGGTCAGCGTGCGCAGCGAGAGGCTGAAACGCTCGGCACCCGCGCCGACGCCGAAGCTGGCCCCCAGGTCGGCCCAGGCCTCGGCCAGCTGGTTCTCGTCCAGCGCAGGCGCGTCGCCTTGCGCCGCAACACCCGCGGTCAGCAGACTGGCCGTCACACTGGCCAGCCCGGCTTGCGCAGCGGGGTCGCGGCGGCTGCCGCCATCCACATTCACCTGCACATCCAGCATGGGAATGGTGGGACTTTCCACCAGGTAGACCCGTGCGCCGCTGGCGTGCGTCCAGTGCTGGATGGGAATGCCCGCCTGCGCCGCGCCAAGGCTCAGGCAAAGGGCAGCGGCAGCAACAGTGCGTACAAGCGTCATGGTGTCAGTGGCGGGTGGGAACGGTGGGGCCCGTGCTGCGCACGGTGCGCGGCCGGGTGGGATCGGGCTGCAGCAGTCCGGTGGTCAGCGTGTCATCGCCAAACAGGCGCTGCGCCACCGACTGCACCTGCGCAGCCGTCACCGCCTGCAGGCGCTCCATCAGGCGCGGCCCGGCGTCCACCCCCCATCCCTTGATCCAGTGGCCGCCCAATTCGTTGGCCTGGGCGAACACCGAATCGAGCTGGTAGGTTTCGCTGGCCAGCCACTGCGTCTTGACACGCTGCAATTCGGCCTCGGTCACCCCCTCACGCGCCACGCGGGCCACCTCGGCCTTGAGTGCGGCGGCCACCGGCTCCGGCGCCACCCCGGCGGCGGGCACCGCGATCAGGCTGAACAGCTGCGGCCCGCGCCCGGCCAGACCGTAGGCGGCGTGCACGCTGTCGGCCAGCCGCGGGCCCTGGATGCCCTGCACCAGCGCACGGTCGAGCCGGTTGACACCGTAGCCGTCGAGCAGCGCCGCCAGCATGGCCAGCGCCAGCGCGTCCTGGCTGGCGGCGTCCTGCGCGGCCGGGTCGGCCAGCCGGGGCATGTGCCAGGCCAGCGACACCACCGCCTGCTCGGTGGCCGCCCGGTATTCGATGCGGCGCGGCCCCTGCTGCGGCACCTCGTCGCGCGGCTTGCGCACGGGCAGCGCACGCGCCGGAATCGGGCCGTAAATCTGCTCGGCCAGTTGCCGCACCTGCTGCACGTCCACGTCGCCGGCGATCACCACCGCTGCGTTGGCGGGCGCGTACCAGCGCCGGTAGAAATCGCGCACATCCTCGGGCGTCAGGGCGTCCAGGTCGCTCATCCAGCCAATGACCGGGCGGCGGAAGGGGCTGCTCTGGAAGGTGGTGGCGTTGAAGGCCTCGAAAAAGCGCGCCCGTGGCGAGTCTTCCACCCGCTGGCGGCGCTCTTCCTTGACCACTTCCAGCTCCTTGCGGAACTCCTCGTCGCTCCACTGGTTGCGCGCAAAGCGGTCGGCTTCGAGCCGCATCACCGCCTCCAGGTGCTGGCTGGCCACCTGCTGGTGGTAGGCGGTGACCTCGCGGCCGGTGAAGGCGTTCTCGCTGCCGCCCAGCGCCGCCACCCGGCGGGAGAACTCGCCCGGCGCCAGGTCCGGGGTGCCCTTGAACATCATGTGTTCGAGCACATGGGCCACACCGCTGCTGCCGTCCACCTCGTCCATGGACCCGACGCGCACCCACAGCATGTGGGCCACGGTGGGGGCGCGCCGGTCGGGCTGCACGATCAGCGTCATGCCGTTGGAGAGGGTGAACTGCTGCGGGCCGGGCGCCGCCGCCGAAGCCGCCAGCGCGAAAAAGCCCAGCCCCGCAGCGGCCAGCCCCCGCAGACCGACGCCGCACCCATGTCGAAAAATTCGTTTCATAGAATGCAGAAGATACTCAAGATTGCAAAATGTTCTCGTTCTTCCGCAAGAAAACACCCACACCCCCGCCCACCGGGGCGCCGGCACCGGCTCCCGCCACGGTCGAAACGCCCCTGGCATCAACGGTCACGCCACCCGTGGCACCGCCAGCCGCACCACCGGCCGAACCACCGGCTGCGGCTGCTGCAACGGCTGCCCCGGTCGTTGCAGCCGCTGTCCCGGCCCCCGCCGCACCGGCACCCGCCCCCGAGCGCAAAAGCTGGCTGGACAAGCTCAAGGCTGGCCTGCGCAAGACGGGCTCGACCATCGCCACCGTCTTCACCGGCACGCAGATCGACGACGCGCTGTACGAAGAACTCGAAGCCGCGCTGCTGATGGCCGACACCGGCGTCAAGGCCACCGAACACCTGCTGGCCGACCTCAAGCGCCGCGTCAAGGACACCAAGACCACCGACCCCGCCGCCGTCAAGGGCTTGCTCGCCGATGCCATCACCGACCTGCTGGCGCCGCTGCAGAAACCGCTGGTGATCGGCGAACAGCAACCGACGGTGATCATGGTCGCGGGGGTCAACGGCGCGGGCAAGACCACCTCCATCGGCAAACTCACCCGCCACCTGGCCAACGAGGGCGCCAGCGTGCTGCTGGCCGCGGCCGACACCTTCCGCGCCGCTGCGCGCGAGCAGCTGGCCGTCTGGGCCGATCGCAACACAGTGGAGATCGTGACCCAGGAAGGCGGCGACCCTGCCGCCGTGAGTTTTGACGCCGTCAGCGCCGGCAAGGCCCGCGGCAAGGATGTGGTGCTGGTCGACACCGCCGGCCGCCTGCCCACCCAGCTGCACCTGATGGAAGAGCTCAAGAAAATCAAGCGCGTGGTGCAGAAGGCCGACGGCACAGCCCCCCACGAGGTGCTGCTGGTCATCGACGGCAACACCGGGCAGAACGCGCTGACCCAGGTCAAGGCCTTCGACGAAGCCCTGCAACTCACCGGCCTGGTCATCACCAAGCTCGACGGCACGGCCAAGGGCGGCGTGGTCTGTGCCATCGCCCGCGAGCGGCCGGTGCCGATCTATTTCATTGGCGTGGGCGAAAAACTGGAAGACCTGGAAACCTTCAACGCCCGCGAGTTCGCGCAGGCGTTGTTGAACTGACCCCCTTGCGGGCCTTCTCCTGCGGCTGCCGCCGGGCACATTGCAGCAGGTAAGCTCGCGGGCTGGTCAGTTGCTGTTCAAAAGTCGGTTCAGCATGGGTCATGCGAACGGTTCCGGGCTGGCTGTTCGTGCCAGCAGCAGAGCCGACCGGCGACCCACGGTTGAGCACACTTTCCGCAGCGTCCACCCCCTTCCTGGAGTCACCTTGAGCATTCCCCCGCTTTCCACCACCCGCCGACGCCTGCTCACCACCCTGGGCGCTGGTGCCGCCCTGCACAGCCTGGCGGCCCGTGCCCAGCCGGTCGCGCCTGCCTGGGCCGAGATCGAACAAGCCGCCCGCGGCCAGACGGTGCGCTTCAACGCCTGGGCCGGCAGCGAGCCGATCAACGCCTACATCCAGTGGGCGGCGGCGCAGATCCAGGCCGCCCACGGGGTGACGCTGGAGCACGTCAAGATCAGCGACGCGGCCGACGTGGTCAAGCGGGTGCGCGCCGAGAAAGCCGCCGGCCGTGGCGCCGGCGAAGGCACGGTGGACCTGATCTGGATCAACGGCGAAAACTTCGCCACCATGAAGCGCGAAGGCCTGCTGGGCGCGCCCTTTGCGCAGGGCCTGCCGAACTTCCGCTATGTGGACACGGTGGGCAAGCCGACCACGCTGACCGATTTTTCGGTGCCCACCGACGGGCTGGAGTCGCCCTGGGGCATGGCGCAGCTGACCTTTTTTGCCGACCGCCAACGCCTGCCGCAGCCGCCGCAAAGCATGGCCGAGCTGCTGGCGCTGGCGCGGCAGCGGCCCGGGCGCATCAGCTACCCGCGCCCGCCCGAATTTCACGGCACCACCTTCCTCAAGCAGGCGCTGCTGGAGCACACCCGCGAGCCCGCCGCGCTGGCCCGGCCCTACAGTGCAGACGCTTTTGCCCGCGTCACCGCCCCGCTGTGGACCTTTCTGGACGCGCTGCACCCGCAGCTGTGGCGCGGCGGCCGGCAGTTTCCGCAAAACGCCGGTGCCATCCGCCAGATGGTGGCCGACGGCGAACTGCTGATCGGCATCACCTTCAACCCCAACGACGCGGCCAACGAGATCGCGGCCCGGCGCCTGCCGGCCACGGTGCACAGCTGGCAGTTCGCCCGGGGCACCATCGGCAACACCCACTTCGTCGCCATCCCGTACAACGCGCCAGCCCGTGCCGGGGCCCAGGTGGTGGCCAACTTCCTGCTCTCGCCAGTGGCCCAGGCACGCAAGGCCGACATTGCGCACTGGGGCGACCCGACGGTGCTGGACCTGGCCAAGCTGCCCGCGGCCGAGCGGGCGCTGTTCAACGCCGCCCCACGGCCCGGCCAGGTGCAGCAAACCGCGCCCGCGCTGCCCGAACCGCACGCCTCGTGGGTGGACCCGATCGAGAAGGAATGGGTGCGGCGTTACGGCCTGGGCGGCTGATCCTGCCGCCGTGATGCGCCATCCCCTGGCTGCGCTCCTGCTGCTGATCGCCGGTCTGCCCCTGCTCGTCACAGGCGCGCTGGCGCTGGGCGCCCTGTTCGACGCCGGGGCCTGGCAGGCGCTGGCACAGGAGCCGCAGTGGCCCCGCGCGCTGGCCCTGAGCCTGTGGACCGGGCTGGCCTCCACCGCCCTTGCCTGGTGGGCCACCCGGGCACTGCTGGCGCAGGCCTTTGTGCAGCAGCGGCTGGCGCGCCTGCTGCGCGGCCTGCCCGCCATGCTGGCCACGCCGCACGCGGCCTTTGCCATCGGCCTGGCCTTTCTGCTCGCGCCCAGTGGCTGGGTGTTGCGCGCGCTCTCGCCCTGGCTCACGGGTTTCGACTTTCCGCCGCCCTGGCCGACCACCCAGGACCCGTGGGGCCTGGGGCTGATCGCGGCGCTGGTGCTCAAAGAGATCCCCTTCCTGCTCTGGACCGCCGCCACCCAGCTGCAGCGCGACGACGTGCGCCAACGCTGGCAGGCCGAACACGCACTGGCGCAAACCCTGGGCTATGCGCCGCGCCAAGCCTTTGACCGGGTGGTCTGGCCGCAGCTGGCACCGCGCCTGACCGGCCCGCTGGTGGCCGTGCTGGCCTACGGCCTGACCGTGGTGGACATGGCCCTGGTCCTCGGCCCCGCGAGCCCGCCCACGCTGGCCGTGCTGGCCTGGCAATGGCTGCAGGACGCCGACCCGGCCACCAACGCCCAGGGCGCGGCGGCGGGGGGTGTGCTGGCATTCGCGGTGGGGGTGTCGGTGGCGCTGTGGCGCGCAGGGCAGGCACTGGCCGCCCGCCACACACGCCGGGGCAGTGGCGCACGCGGCCGCACCCCCGCAGCCGGGCCGGTGCACGGTTCACGGGGTGCGTGGCTGCTGGTGGCCGTGTACGCCGCCGTGCTGCTGGCCCTGGCGGTGGGCAGCGTGGCCGGGGTCTGGCCGTTCCCCGCGCTGTGGCCAGACACGCTCACCCTGCAGGCCTGGGCCAGTGTCTGGGCCAGCCGCGGCACGGTGCTCACCACCCTGGGGCTGGCGGTGGCCTCGGCGGCGCTGGCGCTGGCGTGGAGCGTGGCCTGGCTGGAAGCCGCCCCGCGCCGCTGGGACGCGGCCTTGCGCCCCCTGCTCTACGCGCCGCTGGTGCTGCCCGCCGTGCTGTGGGTGGTGGGCCTGTACAGCCTGGCGCTGTGGCTGCGCCTGGAAGGGCGCTGGCCCGCGCTGCTGCTGGCCCACACCCTCATGGCCCTGCCCTATGTGCTGCTGGCGCTGGCACCGGCCTACACCGGCTTCGACCCGCGCTACCGCGCCATCAGCGACAGCCTGGGCCGCAGCCGCGCGCACTTTTTGCTGCGCATCAAATGGCCGCTGCTGCGCCGCGCGCTGGCGGCCAGCGCGGCGGTGGGTTTTGCGGTCAGCGTGGCGCAATACCTGCCCACGCTGTATCTGGGCGCGGGGCGCTGGGCCACCGTCACCACCGAGGCGGTCACGCTCGCCGCAGGCGCCCAGCGTTCACTGACCAGCGCCTACGCCGGCCTGCAATTCGTGCTGCCGGTGCTGGGCTTTGCGCTGGCCGCCTGGGTCGGCCGGCCGCGGCGCTTTACAGTCGCCCCGACATGACGCTCTCGGTCCACCTCGACACCCTCGGCAGTGCGCAGCGCACCCTGCTGCGCGACCTGCGCCTGGCGGTGCCGCCGGGCGCTGTGCTCACCCTCATGGGCCCCAGCGGCAGCGGCAAAAGCTCACTGCTGGCCGCCATTGCCGGCACGCTGGCCAGCGTGGCCGAAGGGGCGCAGGCGCTGCGTTTCAAGGGCCGCATCCACCTCAACGGTGTCGACCTCACCCACACCCCCACAGCGCAGCGCAGCATCGGCCTGCTGTTTCAGGACCCGCTGCTGTTTGCCCACCTCACGGTGGCCGAAAACCTGCTGTTTGCCGTGCCGCCCGGCCCGCGCGCGCAGCGCCAGGCTGCCGTGCAGCAGGCGCTGGCCGATGCGGACCTGACCGGCTATGGCGAGCGCGACCCGGCCACCCTCTCAGGCGGGCAGCGCGCGCGCGTGGCGTTGATGCGCGCCCTGCTCGCGCAGCCGCGGGCGCTGTTGCTGGACGAACCGTTTTCCAGACTCGACGCCGCGCTGCGCGACCAGTTCCGCGCTTTCGTGTTCGAGCACATCCGCGCACGCGGCATCCCGGCGGTGCTGGTCACCCACGACCGCGCCGACATCGCCGACCCGGCGCGTGTGCTGGAGCTGCCCCATGCTGGATAAGGCGGTTCAACAGGCGCTGCGCCCGGCCATGACGCGGGCCGCGCGCGGTCTGGTGCGGCTGGGCGTGGGCGCCGATGCGATCAGCGTCGCCGGCTTCGTCACCGGCATGGCCGCGGCAGCGGCCATCGCCGTGCAGCAGTTCACAGCGGGCCTGGCGCTGCTGCTGCTCTCGCGCCTGATGGACGGGCTGGACGGCGCCGTGGCCCGCGCCACGCAGCCCACCGACCGCGGCGGCTTCCTCGACATCACGCTGGACTTTCTGTTCTACGCCGCCATTCCGCTGGCCTTTGCGGTGGCCGACCCGGCCGCCAACGCCCTGCCCGCCGCCGTGCTGCTGGCCAGCTTCATCGGCACCGGCAGCAGCTTCCTGGCCTTTGCCGCCATCGCCGAAAAACGCGGCCTGACCGACACCGCACTGCCGGGCAAGAGCTTCTATTTCCTCGGCGGCCTGACCGAAGCGACCGAGACCATCGCCGCCTTTGCCGCCATGTGCCTGTGGCCGCAGTGGTTCGGCCCCCTCGCCTACGGTTTTGCCGCGCTGTGCGCCATCACCACCGCGTTGCGCATCGGCTGGGGCTGGCAGCGGCTGGGAGCCTGCGCGGCAGAAGGCGTTGAAAGCGAAAAGCGCCCCCAGCGAGGCCAGTTTTAGCCGGATTTGCAGCCCCATAGCCCGGCTATGGGGCAAAAAGACGGTGAAAACGAAGTTTCGATAAAAATGGACCGCTGCGGGCGGTTTGCAGCCAACGATCTTCTGCCGCGCAGGCTCCTGAGTTGACCTTGCGCCCGCGCGGTTGCGGGGTGGGTGTCAGAATCAAAGCCCACTGGCGACAAGCGCCCATCATTGAACAACCGGACCCACCGTGAACCCGCGCAAACTCCTGCTTCTGGTGGTCATGCTGATCGGCATTGCGGCGTTCTTCGTCTTCGATCTCGGCCGCTTCTTCAGCCTCGACTTCCTGCAGCAGAGCCAGGCCCGTTTTGCCGAACTGCGCGCGCAGCAGCCGCTGGCACTGGCCGCTGGCTATTTCCTGCTCTATGTCGCGGTCACCGCGCTGTCGCTGCCCGGCGCCACCATCGTCACCCTGGCGGGCGGCGCCATCTTCGGTCTGGGCTGGGGCCTGTTGCTGGTCTCGTTCGCGTCGAGCATCGGCGCCACGCTGGCTTTTCTCACCGCGCGCTTTCTGCTGCGCGAGAGCGTGCAAAGCCGCTTCGGCCAACGCCTGGCCGAGGTGGACAAGGGCATGCAGAAAGACGGCGCCTTCTACCTGTTCACCCTGCGGCTGATCCCGGTCGTGCCCTTCTTCGTCATCAACCTGCTGATGGGCCTGACGACCATGAAGGCCTGGACCTTCTACTGGGTCAGCCAGCTGGGCATGCTGGCCGGCACCGCGGTGTATGTGAACGCGGGCACCCAGCTGGGCCAGCTCACATCGCTGCAGGGCATCGTCAGCCCCGGCCTGCTGGGCAGCTTTGTGCTGCTGGGCCTGTTCCCGCTGATCGCGCGCCGGATCGTCGAAGCGGTGCAGCGGCGCAAGGTCTACGCGAAGTGGGCCAACGTGCGGCCCAAGACCTTTGACCGCAACCTGATCGTCATTGGCGCCGGTGCGGGCGGTCTGGTCTCGGCCTACATCGCCGCCGCCGTCAAGGCCAGGGTGACGCTGATCGAAGCGCACAAAATGGGCGGCGACTGCCTGAACTATGGCTGCGTGCCCAGCAAGGCGCTGATCAAAAGCGCCAGGCTGGCGCACCAGATGCGCCACGCCTCGCGCTACGGCCTGACCGACACCGCGCCCGGTTTCAGCTTCCAGGCGGTGATGCAGCGCATCCACGATGTCATCCGGGCGATTGAGCCTCACGACAGCGTGGAGCGCTATACCGGCCTGGGCGTGGAGGTGCTGCAGGGCCACGCCCAGCTGGTCAACCCGTGGACGGTGGAGATCGCGCTCAATGGCGGGGGCACCGGGCCGGACGGCACGCCCAAGGTCGTGCGGCTCACCGCGCGCAGCATCGTCATCGCGGCCGGGGCCCGGCCCTTCGTGCCGCCGCTGCCGGGGCTGGACGACGTGGGTTATGTCACCAGCGACACCCTGTGGGACGCCTTTGCGAAGCTCGACGCAGTGCCCCGGCGCCTGGTGGTGCTGGGCGGCGGCCCCATTGGCTGCGAACTGGCGCAGAGCTTCGCCCGCCTGGGTTCGCAGGTGACGCAGGTGGAGATGGGCCCGCGCCTCCTGATCCGTGAGGACGAAGAGGTCTCCGCGCTCGCCCAGGCCGCGCTGCAAGCCGACGGTGTGGCCGTGCTGACGGGCCACCAGGCGCTGCGCTGCGCGGTGGTGAACGGCGAGAAGACGCTGGTGGTGGAGCACGGCGGCGCGGAAAAACGCATCCCCTTCGACCAGCTCATCTGCGCCGTCGGCCGCGTGGCGCGGCTCACGGGCTACGGGCTGGAAGAGCTGGGCATCCCGACCCACAAGACCATCGAAACCAACGAGTACCTGCAGACGGTCTATCCCAACATCTACGCGGCGGGTGACGTGGCCGGGCCGTTCCAGTTCACCCACGTGGCCGCGCACCAGGCCTGGTACGCGGCCGTGAACGCGCTGTTCGGCGATGTCAGGAAATTCAAGGCCGACTACCGCGTCATCCCCCGGGCCACCTTCATCGACCCCGAGGTGGCGCGGGTGGGCCTGAACGAGCAGGAAGCGAAGGAAAAGGGCATCGCCTATGAGGTGACGCAATACGGCATCGACGACCTGGACCGCGCCATTGCGGACAGCGAGGCGCGCGGCTTCGTCAAGGTGCTGACCGTGCCGGGCAAGGACCGCATTCTGGGCGTGACCATCGTCGGCACCCACGCGGGCGACCTGCTGGCCGAATACGTGCTGGCCATGAAACACGGCCTGGGCCTGAACAAGATCCTGGGCACCCTCCACACCTACCCCACCCTGGCCGAGGCCAACAAGTACGCGGCTGGCGAATGGAAGCGCGCCCACCAGCCGCACCGGCTGCTGGCCTGGGTGAAGAAGTACCACGACTGGAGACGCGGATGAACAGCCCCCGGCGAACCCTGTTCGCGCTGGCGGGCGCCGTGGCACTGCCGGCCGCGCTGGCACAGAGCCTGCCACCGCTCACCCAGGCCAACGGCGCACTCCACCCCGGCTGGCGCTATGTGGGCTTTCCCAAAAAGCACGCCGATCTGCCGCCCACCCGCTTCCAGCCCGGCGCGGTGGACGGCCAGCGCGCCGTGCAGGTGCTCACCGACGCGTCTTACGGCACCCTGGTGCACGACCTGCCGGGCGCCCCGGCCGGCCCCCTGCAGTGGCGCTGGCGGCTGGACCAGCCGCTGTCCGATGGCAAAGCAGCACCCGACCTGACCACCAAGGCCGGCGACGATGCCGCGCTCAAGGTCTGCGCGATGTTCGACCACCCGCTCGACCGCGTGCCCTTCGTCGAACGCACCGTGCTGCGCATCGCCCGCAGCATCAGCGGCGAGGCCCTGCCCGCCGCCACCGTCTGCTATGTGTGGGACAGCGCCCACCCCGCCGGCCGACAAGGGGCCAACCCCTACACCAAGCGGGTGCGGTACATCAGCCTGCGCGGCAGCGAAGCACCCACCGGCCAGTGGGCAGCCGAGAGCCGCGACCTGGCCCGCGACTTCGCCACCCTGTTCGCCGACGAACTGCCCGCCGGCAGCACCGTGCCACCGCTGCGCACCGTGCTGATCGGCGCCGACAGCGACAACACCGCCAGCCGCAGCAGCGGCTGGGTGGCGGACCTGCGCACCGCCCCCTTGTCGCCATGACGCCCCTGCACCCGCGTGGTTTGAGCACCCGGCACCTGGACCTGCGCCCCGTGACGCCCAATGACCGCGACCACCTGGTGGCGCTGGAGGCCGATCCCGCGGTCATGCGTTTCCTCAACGGCGGGCAGCCAGTGCCCGAAGTCGGCTGCCCTGACGGCGACTTCCTGACCCCGCGCGGCACCGAGCCCGAGGTGCTGGTGGCGCTCGAACGGGGGTCGGGCCGGTTCATCGGCTGGTTCGCGCTGTTCGACGACGGCTGGGTGGACAGCCAGCGCACAGCCGAGGTGGGCTACCGGCTGCACCGTGCGGCCTGGGGCCAGGGGTTCGCCACCGAAGGCGCCACCGCCCTGGTGGACCAGGCCTTTGACGCGCTCGGGTTTGACCGCGTGCGTGCATTGACCATGGCGGTCAACGCGGCTTCACGCCGCGTGCTGGAGAAAGCCGGTTTCCGCCACACCGACACGCTTTTCCCGGCTGTTATCCAACCGCTGCCGGGCAGCGAGTGCGGCGAGGTGGTGTACGAGCGGCGACGCCGCCCCAATCCGCGCTGATCCCGCCCAGACACAAGCCCTAACATCGCGGCATGTCCTCAGGCACACCGAAACTGCTGCTGCTCGGCGCGGGCCATGCCCATGTGCAGGTGCTCGCGCAGCTGGCGCGGCAGCGGCCGGCCGAGCTGGAGGTGACCGTGCTCACCCCCTACCCCTTCCAGACCTACAGCGGCATGGTGCCCGGCCTGCTGGCCGGGCGCTACCGCCCGCAGGACTGCCAGATCCCGCTGGAGCCGCTGTTCCGGGCGGCGGGCGTGCGCTGGGTGCAGGGCCGGGTGAGCGCGCTGGACGCGGCCGCGCAAACGGTGCGGTTTGTCCCGGGCGATGGCCATGCCAGCGCGGGCGAACAGCAGCCCGGGACCCTGTCTTACGACCTGCTGTCCATCGACACCGGCGCCATCGTCGACCGCCAGCGGCTGGAAGCCGAAATGCCCGGCGCGGCGGCCCATGCCCTCATCGTGCGCCCCATCGAAGCCTTTGCCGCCCACTGGCCGCGGGTGCTGGAGCGGGCGCAGCGGCAGCCCGTGTCGCTGGCGGTCATCGGCGCGGGGGCCGCCGGGCTCGAACTCATCTTCGCGGCCGAGCAGCGGCTGCGCAGCGCCGGCCCGGCCGGCGCCCGCTTCACCCTCGTCACCGGCGGTGGCGAGCCCGCCGCGAACTACCCCGAGGGGGTGCGCCAGCGGGTGCGGCGGCGGCTGCAGGCGCGCGGCATCACCGTGCTGCGCGCGGCCTGCACCGGGGTAGACGCGGGTGTGCTGCACCTGGGCAGCGGCGCCCGCCTGGCCTGCGATGTGCACATCCTGGCCATCGGCACCCATGCGCCGCTGTGGCTGCAGGGTAGCGGCCTGGCCCTGTCCGCCAGCGGGCATGTGCAAGTCAACGCCTGCCAGCAAAGCACCAGCCACCCGCAGGTGTTCGCCGCCGGTGACGTGGCCACCCGCGCCGACGCGCCGCACCCCAAGAGCGGGGTCTACGCCGTGCGCGCCGGCCCGGTGCTGGCGCACAACCTGCTGGCCGCCCACCAAGGCCAGCCGCTCAAGCCCTGGCGCCCGCCGCAGCGCACGCTCAACCTGCTGTCGTGCGGCGCCGGTCACGCCATCGCCAGCTGGGGCCCGCTGCACGCCGAGGGCGCCTGGGTCTGGCGCTGGAAAGACCGCATCGACCGCGCCTTCATGGCCCGCTACACCCTGCCCGCCGGCGGCATGCCCGCCCATGGCTGACCGGCCCCCCCCAGCGCACACCCACCCGCCGGCCGACCGCAGCGCCTGGGCCGTTTTCCTTGTGTTTTTGCGCCTGGGCCTCACCAGCTTCGGCGGCCCGGTGGCGCACCTGGGCTACTTCCGCGCGGAGTTCGTCGAACGCCGCCGCTGGCTGGGCGAGGCCGCCTATGCCGACCTGGTGGCGCTGTGCCAGTTCCTGCCCGGCCCGGCCAGCAGCCAGGTGGGCCTGGCGCTGGGGCTCATGCGCGCGGGCTACCCCGGCGCACTGGCCGCCTGGGCCGGCTTCACCCTGCCCTCGGCGCTGGCGCTCATCGCGCTGGCGCTGGGCATGGCGCAGGTGGGCGACGCGCTGCCGGCCGGCCTGCTGCACGGCCTGAAGGTGGTCGCCGTGGCCGTGGTGGCGCAGGCGGTGTGGGGCATGGCGCGCAGCCTCTGCCCGGACGCTGCGCGGCGCGCGCTGATGCTCGCCACCGCCGCAGCGCTCATTGCCTGGCCCGGCACGGCGGTGCAACTGCTGGCCATGGTCGCGGCCGGGCTCATCGGCTGGCGGCTCTTGCGGCCCGCCGCCGACGCGCCGCACGAGCCGCTGCCGCTGCCCATAGCCCGCCGCGCCGGGGCCGTGTGGCTGGCCCTGTTCTTTGCGCTGCTGGCGGGCCTGCCGCTGCTGCTGGCCCTGGCGCCATCGCAGGCGCTGGCGGTGGTGGACGCCTTCTACCGCGCGGGCGCCCTCGTCTTTGGCGGTGGCCATGTGGTGCTGCCCCTGCTGCAGGCCAGCGTGGTGCCCACCGGCTGGGTGGACAACGACACCTTCCTCGCCGGCTACGGCGCCGCGCAGGCGGTGCCGGGCCCGCTGTTCACCTTTGCCGCGTTCCTCGGCGCCTCCCTGCAGACGGCCCCCACCGGCTGGGCCGGGGGGGCGCTGGCGCTGCTGGCCATCTTTGCCCCCGCGTTCCTGCTGGTGGCCGGCGCCCTGCCCTTCTGGGCCAGCCTGCGCGCGCGGCCCGGTGTGCGCGCCGCCCTCATGGGCATCAACGCCGCCGTCGTCGGCCTGCTGCTGGCCGCGCTGTGGAACCCCGTCATCACCAGCGGCATCCGCGGGGTGGGCGATGCGCTGCTGGCGGGGCTGGCACTGCTGGCGCTGATGAAATGGAAGTGGCCGCCGTGGGGGGTGGTGGGCGCTTGCGCACTGGCGGGCTGGACCTGGATAGGCTGATCACCCACCCAGCGGGGCCGCACAGGAGACCACACACCAGCGAGACGGTACGGCAACATCCTGCGGCCACCCTGCGCCGCGCCGACGACAAGTGGACTATGGCATGCTGAACAAGCGCTATGCAGGTCCCCCCGCGTCAGAATAGTTGTCGTCTCGATAGAACCAAGAACCTGGGGGTGGCGATGAAGGACGAAAGTGGCTCGATACGGACAAGCATTCAAAGACAAAGCAGTGGCGCGG
>Ga0209278_1000431_pt1 | contig 34259 bp, 18 predicted proteins | sample JI81BgreenDNA_FD_187504 | JGI IMG/M metagenome (GOLD analysis project Ga0209278, IMG submission 187504) | Wastewater effluent complex algal communities from Wisconsin, to seasonally profile nutrient transformation and Carbon sequestration -... | ecosystem: Engineered > WWTP > Effluent > Algae...
AAATAATTTTCCTCGCAAATTGCGATTTACAGCATCACCTAAGCCTTCACCATATTTTAAAAAACCACTTTGTTTTAAACTACTACCATCGCTGTTTGCCCATAACTGCGTTGGCCGCTGCAATTTATCATAACTATTCAATACCCAACTGCCTTTGGCATCTTTGCCTTCTATGGGTTTAAAACTAGCATCATAAAGTGTTGTTTGGATGCCTTTGTCAATATGCCATGTTTTTAAAACATTCGCACCACTATCTTCCTCACCCATTTTGGGTTTTAGGTCATAAGTATATTCAAAAGCGGTTCTGCCTAAAGCATCTGTTACTTTTACCAAATTACCACGAATGTCATACTCATATTGCATCACCACATCTTCAGCTAAGGCCGTAGCGCGATGTTCAGTAGTTTTGATGGTTCTTCCCAAAGCATCTACCAATGCACTTTTGGGTGTATCAAAAGCGTAATTGCCGCTTGTTAAATCATTAGCATCATAAGTATAACTCTCCCAAGGTGTTGGTGTAAAACTCACCTTTCCTTGCGCAGTTGGCGCTCCATTAGGCACCCCAAAAATAACCCTTTGCTCTGTCCCATCCGGATTAACCGTATGCACCACCTGACCGCGAGGGTCATAATACATGCGGATAAAAACACCGTCAGCCGGACTACCTGACGGTGTTACATTAAAAGGGGCTTTATACCCAAACCCTCTATCAAAATAAGGTTCGTATTGTTCCACTACCCAACCTTTGTTATTGTAAACCTTCCAACCACTTACTACCACATTCAACGGATCGCTTTCACCACGCACATGCCCAATAGCATCTTGGTTAGGGTCGTCTTGGTCAATCGGTAAACCGCTATCGCCAAAACGGGGCACTACTTCATTATTTTCTAAAGTGCCAAAAATAACATCCTCAGCTTGGGTTCGGGTTTGTAACAATCGGCCAAAACCATCGCTGTATTCTATTTTTATAATTGTTGGGCTGTCTGTCGCAGGGTCTTGTTGCCAATGCCATTCGCGTTGTATGGTTTTTACCCAAACAGGTAAACCATTATTGGCAAAAGCAAAAAAATCGTATTCCATTTTAGTACTTGGTTCCCAAGCAAATGAAGTGATTACTGGTGAATCCCAAGGATTACCACCTCCAGGAATAGTAGTTTCTTCTGTAATTATATCTCCTTCATTTGCATCATATTTACCAATTAAACCTGAAGCTTTCATTAAACCCAAAGGAGAAAAAGCAAAAACCGTTCGGTTTTGATTAGGGTCTGTTATTTTCCATGCCTGCAAAACTCGGTAATCATATTCAGCATTGGTTTCTAAATAATTTACACTATCATAATATTGCCTCGATTGAAGCGGTAAAAAAGCATAATCATCATACACAATGGTAGAACGATTATCAAAAACATCGCGGCTTTCCATCACCAAACCTTTAGGTTGGGTAGTAACACCATCTTGAAAATCATATTCGGTTTTAGCCGTTATGATGCACCAACCTGTGGTATATGGGAGCGTGTCTTTGTAAAAATATCCTAGCCTATCATCAGAATTTTGCAAAGCACTTACAAAATCGCTTGGATAAGCACTTAAATCAGGGCTACTTTGAAATGGAAAAGGCGCACCACTATCATAAGCACTGCCAATGATAGCATCTGTTATCACCAAAAGTTCACTTTTAGTAAGTACACCATAATCACCTAATTGCCCATAACTTAATCCTGTAAAGGCCGTTCCATCATAAAAATTAATAGAACAACTTAAAATGTTATAATCAGCCGTATTGCTTGCAATGGGTAAATTATCGTTCAACACCCTTTCAGAAAGCTGAAAAACACTTTCACCCACTTGCGGAATCACTTCATAACTCAAACTCCTGCAAACCCTATCCACCATATAAATCTCATTATCCCGCTGCGCATAAGCAGTAAAGGACAATGTAGATAAAAATCTTCCCTCTCCAATGCTCACAGTATTTGGACTAGTATAAGGCGGCATAACAGCCCTTGGTAAAGCTACTGACAACTGCTTTCTGGCTTGTCCATAAGCATCATAATCAGCTGTAAAACTAAACTGTGTCATTGGGTCATTGCCCCGCTCCCACTGCGTAGTCCGCGATGCAACCGCAAACGGAAAAAATACATATTCATTAGCCCCTCTCCTTTGGAGAGGGGTTTGGGGTGAGGTCTGAAAGAGTGAGGTCTGTACTGACGGGCTCAAATCCACCAAACCCTGACTGTTTTCACTTACCGTATAGGGTCTTAAACCCGATTCGTTGAGACTATCCACAGCATACAACTCACTGCGCAACATATTGCCTCTAAAGGTTCTTATAGCATCACGTTTTGCCCTGCGAGGCAAAGCATTTAAAATATTCACTGTCTCTTGGGGTCTATGCAAAACCGAAGGGTCTTCTTGCCAAAACTCATCACTCAAATTTAACTCAAACCATTCGCCATATTCCGGCCCTATAGGTCCTAAATGAAACCAATTTCTGGTACAAGTGGGTGGTGAATAATATTCAAAATCTACAGCATTAAAAGTATTAGCTTCAAAGGCTTTAAAACCTGAGGTATTCGGCAAATCTTGACTTTGGTTTAAACTAGCAGCACTTTCATTGTTATAGCGCACAAAACCTTCTGTATCATATTGATCTACCCTACCAAATCCTCTAAATTCGCGCTCGCCACCATCCCAATAACCATGACGGTAATGATAAACAGTACTCAGTTTCCCTTTGCTAATTTCATCTACCACCTCGACACATGCCACCACCTGAACTGGAAAAGGCAAAGGTGTACGCCATTTTTTGGAAACCGTATTGTTAAACGAAGCATAAGCTGTAGCATACAAATGAGGATATTCATCCCTCAAATAATAATCTATAGAGCTAGTATAAGCTACTTTGGTTAAGGAGCCCATATTATTCCGCATGGTATTCAACAAATAAGGTTTTACACCACCCGTTAAATCCAGAAAATACAAATTATGTTTTCCAGTGCTTATTTGATTGATAGAATACAACAAACCTGCTGTACCTGTTCCTAAAATATCTTCTAATCTAATGTTCGAAGGATCAGCTATTAAAGGTGTTCCAGCAATAACCGTAGGTTCGCTGAAAGCATTACCCGATTGGTTAAACCAAATGGTAATTTTATCAAAATCGATATAAACTAAATCAGCACAACCATCCCCATCTACATCACCCAACAAAATTCTTTTTGGGTCAAAATTCTGAGGAAAACGTGGCGCTTTTTTCATTTGCACTTTTTTGCCAAAGCTACCATAACCCAAATTTGGCCAATAACTCACATTGCCGCTATGCACATACACCATATCCTGCATACCATCGCCACTCATATCAGCCCAGCGGATACGCGCATCACTAAAATTAACATTCGGAAAAGCATCCAATTGTTTTCGCTGAACAACCCTAGTGCCCGTCCAGCCTTGTTCAGGGTCATTAAAATAACACTCAAATCCCGCTCCTGAACGTATGGCATCGGTTACACCATCACCTGTTAAGTCAACCAGTTTAACTTCAGGGTCAAACAAATTAAAACTGGGGGCTTGTTTATACTTTTTAAAAGATTTTTTATCCCATCCTGCACCAAATTTTGATGGGTAAAAACCAGATATACCGGGCTTATTGACCATAAAATCAATTTGCCCATCTCCATCGGCATCTATCAATTGCACTTCTGGATCTTGCAGCGTAAATCCTGCCGGAGCTTCACGCATCAATCGCGGCATATCGAATGTTCCACCGCCCATATTGCGCCAATAACGCACATAACCGTTCACTTCCAAAATATCAGGCAATCCATTGCCAAACAACGATACCAAGGTATAATTAGGGTTGCTGATACTTTCTTTGGGTAAATCGTTCCCTTTTATTTTATTAAATTTTTGTTTGCCCGGTTCATAACGCGAATAGGTAAAATCTAAAGGCGGCATTTTTTCTGATAATTCGCCATCATGTCCCTCCACTTCTACCCTACACAACAAACTCATGTTATTTATAGGATGACTATTTAGTTCAGGAATTTCATCACTATAATAAAAATGATAGGTTTTACTTTTTATTTCATCTGCCGGATAGGGATGGGTAAAAATTTCAATTTTTTCGCAGCGCAAATTGGTTCTAATTTCAAAACCCGATTTATATTCCGAAAAAGGATCTGGACGATTACCATACAAAAAACTAACCCGAGCCAAATACCTTTCAGTATCTGTGCTGTCTTCGTAATTAATGTATTTTATTTCTGAAATATAGTTTTGATCCCAAACATGAAACTCATTTTCTTTTACCTGCTCTTTAAAATAGCTGTAGATAATGTTATTGCCAAACAAATCAACCGTTTTGGTCAATTTCCAAGCAAAAACTTTATTCACATTTTTGGGGTCATGTATACAAGCATTATCATTTCCTGCAGAATTCGGTGTGCCATAATAACTCACCAAACCATCTTTGCTCATCACTTTCCAGCAATCGTTATTTCCATCTTTTATGCGGTAAATCCTAGCAAAAAGTCCTTCCGTGCGCGGACGATAACGTTGTGCTTTTACACTTGCTCCCTCTAAGTCTATCATTTCATCAGCTATAAAAACCAAATCTTCAGCCCCTGAAAGAATAAATACATCAAAATCTTCGCGGTATTGAGGCACTCCTTTAGCCGTTTTGCGCATTACTCCCGGAATACTCAAACTCCAACCTAAACCAAATGGACTGTTCCCACTTCCGGAACTGTAACCAATTGTCATTTCAGGTTGAAAGCCATTACGACCCGCAGGTAAAGCCACTGGAACAGAAAAATTCCCAGTACCTGTAAACAAATCAGGTGAAAACTTCTCGCCCAAGCCGCTCTGAGCGCCTCCACCTTTTGGGGTAGATATTACTGATGAACCTTTGCTAGACATTAGGCATTATTATAAAAATGAACAGTTAATTTACCCATAGCAATAAAATCTGATTCCTCCGAAACAGGAAGTCCAGTTTTATCATAAGCCACATAATACTCAAAACTATGCGAAAAAGATGTCTCAGGTATTCCTTGATTGATTACCTCTAACATAATTTCACTTGGTATTTCAGGGTTAAACTGAATATTTTTGAAATAATTAGGATTATATGGACCATTTTTATAAAATAGAATGGGTTTACCACCAGAACTCACATGAGCGGTTAGCGGAATTCTTATAACCCTATCAAAAGGATAATAGCAGTTTATGTAAAAGTTCATAGCGGAAATTTTGGCATTATCAACCAATCTATTTAAAGTGACAGTTCCTTCTAAGGTTTTTCCTCTTATTACCACAGTAAAATAAATAGTATCTGAATTATTGCTTATCCAATAACCAGAACTATTATTGAGATAATAAACTATTTCATAAGTATCACCATCATCATAACTGATGGAAGTTGACCTATTGTTATCGGCATTGGTTACAGCACCAAAACTGACAGCATCATCAATATTAAAATAATCTAAAATTTTTATTCTAACGGAAGTTGGATTGCCATAAAACCCAAAACTTAACTGAAGCGGATTTATCATAAAATTTTATTTTTTAATTATTAGCATTAACATAATTAGCATTGAACTCAACAATAAACAAGATGTCTTGAATAATTCCATCATCAAAATAGCTTTTAAGTTGATTGTAGTTGCCTGGTACTTCGCTTGGTGGGTTGCCTGCAGGAGTATTAAAATCTAAAGACCACTCTCCAAAAGGTAATTTACCTATTTGTAAACTAAGACCTTGTGAATTAGTTCGACTACTGGCAAAGTTTTTATCATTTAAATTCACTGCACCCACTGCTGAATTGGTAGAATTTTCTTCAGTAAAGCCTAAGCTCACAACTCCTGGTTCCAATTCAAGTTGTTGACCATTTGTAGTAGAAATTAAAATTTTAATGCCACTAATGCTAAAGTCTTTAAGATTAGCAGGAAAATCAAACCTTGAGGTTTTGAAACTAACTGCAAAAGGATTCTCTAACTCCTCAGGATGTGCCAATTCATAAAACTGATCTGGAAACTCTTGTCTAAAGCTAAATATACGCTCAGCGCTGTAATCTAATGGAAGTGTTCTAAGCACTTGTTGTTTATAATCCCAACTGTAGAATGCGGTATATTCTATGGTAATTAAAACATCTGCAATGGTATTGTAATCAATTAAATTACTTTCTTTTGGCATACTAAACTCCCATAAACCGGCTACCCCACTGCCTTCAAAAGGATTTAAAAATTTATTCTCCATTTGCATTTCAAACATGCCTGTGGCATTAATAGGCGAAGTGAATGAAACTGTTTCTGGGTTTCTTCTAATAACATTCTTTTGGAAAATAATACCTGGCAACACTACTTGCGATATACCCGATGAACTTAAATTGGCTTTGATACCATCATTAGGTGGAACTAAAGCAATTACAGAAGTCCTCACTTTTTTAATGGTTCGCATGTATTGACCAGGAAAATCTCTATCAAAATGTTCTAACAAAGTACTGAAAGTCAAAACACCACTATCTCTAAATTGCTGGAACTCAAGAGGTGCTAAACTAGCCAATGAGAAGGTTTTGCTTAACTCCAATTTACGTTTATCACTGTTGAAGGCATATTGATCCAAACGTGTAATGTCTTGCAACAAACGGGTTGAACCTGTCAATCCTCTGCGATCTACCCCACCACCCTGAAGCGTAACACTGGTGCTTGGCCCTTCCCAATAATCATCAGCAATAACAGTATTAGGTAATTCTTGTCTTTCAAATGCCAATTGATTGGCCGCCATTTTAGCTGTTGCAGTGGCTTGTTGCAACATATTACCATAAACGTTACCTAAAATGCGACTCATCCAAGCATACAGTTCTACATTGGTAAATTTATTGTTCAAGAAATTAATAGTATCCTCAGCCGATTCTTGTTGAATTTCGGCTATTTTTTTCTCTTGACCACTTACCCGCAACCTAGCTTCTGCTACTTTCACCTGTTGATCACCAATCCTAATATCTTGATTAGCCATTACCTGCTGATAGCCCCATTCTCTTCTGCGGTTTTCTAAACCTGCTAATATAGAATTATAAGAAGCTCTAAAATTAGCCTCATTTAACTTTAAGCCTCCAATTCCAGCCAATGTAGCTGTTGTAGCATATAATGCACCAACTGTCCAAGCAAGTTCTACAGACTCTTTCACTTGGTAGACTGCACCAATTCCTGAAGCTACTATAGAATTAAGTTGACTTGCAGTTAAAATATCACTTGCAACTTTAATTTGGGCATAAGCATCCATTATTGTTAACTCATATGCATTCAACCCGGCATTAATTAATTGTGTTAACTGATCTACTTGTATAACTGACCTTTCTCTTTGTAATTCAGCTAAAAGTACTTCACCTTCTGCCACTTTTATACGCAAATCTTGCAATCGCACATTGGCTTTAGCAGTTTTTAATTCCTGCTTGGCTTTTAAAATACTAAAGGCTTCTGCATCGCGTTTTTCTAAACTTGCCAAATACATAGACTCTACTTGCTGCGCCTGCTGAACCAATTGTTTGGCTCTTTCTACAATTACTTCATAACGATACTGGGTTGGTTTAATGGCCATATTCCCTGGCAATACTAATTGTCCACCTTCTCCAATAGATGGCAAACCACTCGTAGCATCAGTTGGGGCAGCAAAAGGATCCAATTCCCTTACCATACCCGCTATGTTCATACAATTTCTAAGCTTAAACAGATTTAATTCTGTTTTAAGCTTTAAAGCTGTTGCAGTAGGATTTTTAGGTATGCAGAAATTATAAATCATTGGTGGGGCATCAAAACCAATGATGTTTTCATCTACCATTCCCAATGAACCATTTGGATACAGCACATATTGATCATTCATTTCAGCAAATTCAGAGGTTACAAAAGGTGTTTTACTTCTGTAGGCTGTTAATGTTTGATTGCCTTGAGTGTAACCTACTGTGACAGTTCCCGTATCTCCTGACCTACTTAAAAATGGCAATGAAGCACTGCTATTCAAACTAGTTGAGTTATATCCCGTAACAATTTCAAATGTTTCTGCTAAATCTTGTGATACATTAACTGCCAATTCTTGACTTAAATTATTGTATTCACTCACAGTAAATAAATTATTAAACCAATTATTGGTATTACCCGTATAAGCTTCAATCAAATTACTGAGTGATTGAGGAGGATCTTGATTTTCTATTTCTAATAAAATTTTTGCATCACTTGTTATAATTCCAGCTTCAAGCGTTGTGGCTTTTAATAAAACAATAACAGCTGCAATTACATCATTTCTATCATCACAACTTTTTATTAGCGATAATAAATAAGATAACCTATAAATTTCATCTTTGTACTTGGTTACTACTTGCGGTAAATACTTGCATTTTATACCCATCATTAATTGCTCAAAAACATTGTCGCAAGTGCATTCCTCTTCATCTGGACTTAACACAGGAAGCCTTAAAATAGTGAGCGCCTCTTCATACAATTCTCTTGCTCTAGACACCGTTTCAACAGTATCTTGCGTAAACTGATCGTCAGCATAAGCTATAAAACATTGGCTTAAATTGCTTAATACTGAAATGGTATAACTTTGTCTTCTTGTCAAAGCAATTCTATGCGGATCCAAAGGATCTAAGAGCCAATTAGCAGCTAAATTATAATTGCTATAAACACTTTCTTCTGCTACTAAACCATAATAAATTTTCCGTTTACTAACATCTGCCACAGTATAGTCATAAATACTCCTAAACCAATCTAAAGCTTCGGTATAAAATCCATTTTCTTGTAGTTTTAAAGCAATTAATTGCGGAATAAATAAATATGCTTCTGCCAAATAAGTCATTTGTTTATAAAAACTTTGATTGGCACTGTAATTGTTTTGAATATAACCTTTTCGCAGTTGAAAATAGTCGGAATTTACATTGGCAATAATGTTATCGGCATTGGTAATGATAGGATTCATTGGACTGCTATAGCCATTATAAATTTCGAAATAATTCAAAATGCTTTTATTGAACCACAGTTTATAACTTCTATTACTTTTTATACCGCAACAGAAAGTTCTTGCAACTCCAGTATATTTATAAAAATTAGGACTTAAATGTCTTATACCGGAAACTAAATTTTGATGAATAATTACAAAAGTTGATGTATTATTCTTTAATACTGGAATTTTTGATAAATCTACATAAGTTAATAGCTTAAAAATTATTTCAAGGGTACAAACATCATTAGTTCCCAGTACCTTTAGATGATTATTAATAACTTTATTTGCATAAATCCAATTACTATTTTCATTAATCATTTTATTGTAAAACCAGCCAAGTCTGTCGAACACACCTAATCTTATAACGTCTGTAATCTCTGATTCAGTATAGTATTCCAAACCAGAAGTGGTGTTTCTTTCAGTTGCTACAGATTCTTTTTTTGCGGCAACTTTGGCTTCACTTAAAGGCAGACTGGGGTTTAATTTGTTTAAAGTGCTATATACATCTGTAAATTCCATCTTTTGAGAATTACCGTATTCAAGAGTTCCGAAATATTCTTTTTTAAGATCTAAAAATGTGTATTTCAACAAAAAATCATTAAACTTTTTTAGATTATTGATTTGATTATCAGCTAAAATAACTTCGCTAGATTTAATTTCTAATTGCTTAACAGAACCACTATAACTTGATGAAATTAACAATGAGAATTTTTTATCTACTGCTGATGATGGAATAGAATATAAACCATGAAACCATGCATTTTTTATAGTGTTAGTGTCATAGTAATCACCAGTCCATTCTATATTCAAATTCCAATGAATATTAGCAGAATTAAATGTATAGGGTAATTCAAATTTATTTTCAGAAAAGTTCTGAATCCAGATATGATCATACCAAATATGTTTATAAACAATTACACAACTAAACTGATAACTGCTTTCATTATAATTACCCACCACTACTGATGAAACCAAATTAAAATTAAACCCAATATTGCCTGAACTTACTAAAATTGGTTCGTCTATTGCCCAATCATCACCTTTAGCGTTTAATTTATTCATAAAAATAGGATGCGACCACTCACTATCATATCTTTTATAAAATATTACTGGGGCGCTTGTTTCATCGTATTTCTGCACCACAATAGCTTGGCCTCTCATTAAACCATCATCTATACTTAGTTCTTGCGCTTCTTCATCCCAAACCTGTTTTTCTAAATCTAATTTTATGAAAGATAATTGATTTTCACCTTCTATTTCTTCCATCACCACTAAATATAAATAGCGCTTTTCACTAGAGGTTTTGTAAACAAAACTTCCTGCAATGTGTATTACTTTTCCAGTAAATCCAGTTACTTCTTCCCAATATCCTGACTCTTTTGACAATGTTGTTGAGCCTGGACTCATGTTGAAATAAACCTTACTGCTAACCTTGCTTAAACCAAAGGCAAAAAAGTAAGGTTTCATGCTGGTTTGTATTTTTTCAGTACATTTTCCTTGATACAATATCATGTCTGCTGTGCAGGTAGCTTTCACTTCAATATTACTAATATCTTGAAAATAAGTTTCATAACTTTTTGCTAATTCGCAAGCAGTTTCTGGTGTAAACCTTCCACCCCCATTATTCACCGTATCCATTATTTTGGCATAACATGGGGTATAATCTTTTCTTAATAATGGATGGAGTAAATTTTCAGGATATATAAACACAAACATAGCTGAACGCCAAGTGGCATAAGATCCTATCCATTTCCATTCAGCATCAAAGTTAGGGGCTTTTAAAACTAAATCATGATCATTGTCTTCTAATAATCCAGTGCGCTCCGACCATAATAAAAGCTGAATACTAGTAATGGCCACTGAAACCCTATTGGTGTCCATACAACAGCTTTGTTTGAAGTCGAAATACAAATTATCAGACAAAGTTTTAGCATTTTGCTCTAATGTTTTATTTTCTTCTCCAACATAATTGATATAAGCATCTCTTAAAAGAATTAAATACCTGTCTTCTGCTTCTTTAACACTGAATTTAAGTGAAGCATTAACATTATCGTATTGTTCTGTTCTAGCTTTTAGTTTGCGCGACCATTTTTGTTTAATACTTGCATCTCCTCTCCATTTAATATAGCTAACCCTTTCACTTGGATAAGGCGAATAAATTGGGTCATGAATCTGGAAAAAAGCATTACTTAAAATGACAGGAAAGTAATATCCGCCCCCGGGATTAGCTTGAGGAGTAATTTCAACATATTTCCAATTGGTTTGATGTCTGTATTTAATTATTGAAACGACAATATTTTGTAATTCATTCTTTTCTTCAGTTAATGGGCCTGGAGGAGTGGTATTATTTGGAAATAATTTTATTAAATTTTTCAGGCGGTAAAAGGCTGCTGTGCTTAAATTTAATTGCTGTAACCTACCAAAAATATCTACCCCATTATCATCATCAATCAACAAACTATTCCATTCTGCATGAGAAATATCTAAAGCTTTACATACAATATATCTAAATTTCTCAAGCCAATTATTAATTGATGTAACTACTGTACCATCTATTACATCAACATACCATGCACTAAGTGTTGTTTTTCTTTCAGAATAAATTTTATATGCTTGATAATAATCGGATTGCACATTTGAAATAACTTTAAATTCTTGAATGGACAATATATCAGGGTCAACATTTACATTAGCCGAACGGTTTAGAATAGAATTTTTCCAATCTTGCCTTTCTTTCGTGTTTACTGTCCATGGTATATATTCCATTTTTTCAAACAACCACCATTTACCTTTTTGATTAGTTGAACTAATTGACATTAAATCTTTATTGTTATTTATCCAAATTGGATACAATTCTAATTGTTGATAAGCGGGCAGTATTATAGATATCAACTCATTTAATTCAGCATTGGTTTGATTATTTTGCATCAATTCTGCCTGAACCTCTAAAATAGTCTTCCTTAAACTTTGTAACCTCAAAAAAGAATCTCTGTTCAATCCAAAGGCATTTACAATTTCATATTCTGCTCTTTTTTGAACATCAGGATCTATGCTATCAATTTGAGTTTGTAAATTAGTCAAATAGGTTTCCACAGGCAAAACAATAGATTTTGCAAAAGCAATGGCGAGCACCGCATCAATGCCACTTGAATAAAAAGTAGAAAATAAATTTGATTTTTGTTGCGATACTAACTGCTCTCTAAATCCTTGAACAATCCTACCCTGAGTTCCTAAAAATCCTGTTGGAATAGAATTTTGCGATACAAAAAGCCCATCAATAACGGGTGAAAGTGTTTTTTCTTTATCATCAAATTTTATAAAACTTGCTTCTTTTTGGGCAAATTGAATAATCCTATAATCAGCTGAACTAACAAATTCACCTCCATAGCTAGTATTTAATGCGGTTATCATATCTTTTTCTTCCAGTAGCCAATTGGTCAAAGTTCCTGCAGTATTGGTACCCGAATAAGCTTTTTGGGCTGATGATAAAAAGATGGCTATTAATTCCTTGTATTCTGCCTCACTTGGTGACTCATTAATATTTGGAAATTGTAAATAGCTTCTATATTTTTTATAAATTTCATATAACCTCAATAATGAATCTTTACTTAAATTAAGTTCATTTATAAGATTACTGTTAATTCCATTCTTAATATCATTAGCTGCGATTTCTAATTGATTTAAAAGCGACAAACTATTATTTGTTAAATTCCAAATTTTAGGATTCAGATAAACTGGAGGCGCTGGCGGTGCTGGTGGCACCGGAGGAGCCGGGATTGGATAAGTTACTTCGTATTGAAAGTCGTCTTTTAATCCATTTGGTATATTAGTGAAAATACCAAATATAGATTTATTCGTATTTTCGACATCTATGAGTGGGAATTGCTGCACCACATTAACATAACGTTTGAAAGATATCAAAGAAGAGGTGGTAACAGTAACTGGAATAACCTCTAAAACAGAGATAATAAAACCACTTACCTGAGTAACAGTCAATTCAACACTTCCTCCACTAATGCTAGCCGATATTTTTTGCCCTGCCGACAAAATAGTCGATAAATTAGTCAAAGAACTTGGTGGTGTAGCCAAAGTAATTTGTTTACCAGAGATAGAACTTATCGCTAAATTTTCTACCAAATAAGAAATTTTCCCTTCACCTTTACCCGAATAAATATATTCTCTAGCTCCTTCACCTAAAATCTGAATTTTTGTAATGGTAACGGGGTTCGCATTTAATGTTGAAAAAACGTCATACGTTTCTTCTGTGACGGCAGCAGCAATATAAGAACCAGAATTTAAGCCAGCCTCTTCTAAATCAAATTGTTTATCTGTAACGTCAAACTCATTAGTGTTATCTAAAGCCCCAAAAACATTGATATAGCTTACGCCTCTATGCACACTTCTATACATGTTATCTTGTGAGCCTTGAGGAAAAATGGCTATATCCACCTCAAAAACTAATTTAACATCCGTACCTGTATCGTCAAACAAAGACTCAAAATCTGCATAATTCATACCTTCTGGCAACTCCCCTAACATAGTTGTTGAACCGGGGGTATAAGAGTCAAAAGTCATTTCTGTAATGGCACCAGTTTTAAAATTATAGACATAAAAATGAGCGGTACTTTTTTTATCACAAAAGTCAGCAGCAGAAGTAAATTCCACCAAACCACCCCCCTGATCAGAAAATCCGCTTATTTTATAAACTATATTAAATTTTACCCTTGCGTATTGTGAAATACTTTTACTTTTAAGTGGCTCTGAAAAGAATAATCCGGATGAATCAATACTGGGTGTAGGTGTAAATGAATTATATTTAATACAGCTGTAGGTACCAATATTATCAAAATTATCATCCAAAGGATTGGAATTATAAATTAAAGCTTTACTTCCTTCAAAAACTTCAGCCATTGCATTGTGACCAAAGTCTAATTTTATAATTTGTTCTCCTAATTCGAAACCAGCAACGCTATAAAAATTTTGATCGTTGCTCATTAAAGTATGAGCATTATCCAACCATTTTCTTCTATTTTCCCATAATTGAAATACTATATTTTTATTATTTGCATTTAATGAATAATAATTGACAGGTGAGCTTGAAGCATTAACTTGTAATCTTATGTCATCTGGTAGCATCAAACTAGGGTTGATAATTGGACTCAATTTTTCAACATAAGAATCGCTGTAAATTTCTTCTTTCAACCATACATCTTGTAGATACGATAATTGATACCCTGTAACAAATGCTTGAGCCAATGTGGCAAATGGGTTTTGAGAGTCTTTCGCAAATCCAAAATAATCTTGTAGAAACACCTCTAAATTGTTTACATAAGTTATATATTCCGTTTCAATTGGAGATATGTATTTATGTATTTCAATGTCTCGATACAATTTTTTTATTAAAATGACATTATTATCATCTTTAAATGGTATGCCAATTCTATTGGATATTTGTTCTAACTTTTCATCATTCTGAAGATTTGCTCTAATTTCTGTATAGGAAGTCCCTATTGCTTCCAATAAAAAAGCATAGGCTACTTCTAGGAAATTTCTTTTTTCAAAATAAAATTGTTTCGATTGACACTCTGCAGGGACAGGGGTTAAATCATCAAAATAATTATATAATATTTCAACAGCCGCTCTGTAATTGCAAATTTTTTCGGTAACATCTTTACATGAAGCGGTTAACTGTCCAATTGGCTGTTTCAAAATACCCATCAATCTTGTCAGATCTAATGGCGGACTTAAAGTTGAACTTCCTACTCTAACATGTTGTTTGGTGTATTCTAACAAAGACACCAAATAGGAAAGCGGACTAACCGCTGAAACACAATCTTCACATTGACATGTAACAGGATGATCAGTTGTTAATAATTTTTCATCAGATGCACTTAGATCACTGTAATTTTGTTTCCCTCTTGCTCCTGCAATTAAAGTGCTGAACAAATTAACCTGAGCTTTTGCTTGATGGTAAAATTTATTAATTTGAAAATCACTGACTGAAAGTTCTAGTTCTTTAGCATGATTAAAAAAATCATCTGCTGTAAATTTATTCACAACGTCCAATGCTGAAAAAACAGGATAAGCTTCATGGCTTTCTAAAGCATCAAAAAACAAATAAAAGTTTGAGTTTATACCTTCATTTTCAAAGAGCAGCAATTCAAACTTGGAACTTGCTTCAATTCTTTTGGCTAATATTATTTCATCATCTGGTAAACTATCATATCCCTCATAATTTCTTATATCTCCTTCTAATCTCAATTGATTTAAGGTAAATACATTATTATTTTGAAAAAACCCTCTAACATTTTCTTTCACTATAGGATCATAATGAGTCGTAGAAGTTGGTAAAATAGACATTAAACCAAACAAACTGATTGACTCAATCAGAGGGGTTAAACCTGCGGTAAAAATTAACGTTAAAGTCTGAATATCTGCATCAGCAATTTCTTGAGTAATTATCCATCCTTCTTCAGTTGTTAATTTAATTTTTAACGGAAATAATTCTACATTGTTAACGCGCTCATAAAAAAATTGAACATATCCTTTATCGGTGCTTACATATTGTCCAAGATTTTGTATTTCTTCATTATCTTTATCTAAAATAAGGCCACTTAAAACATTATTAATCAAAGGATATGCAATATTTACTAAATCATTCCTTTTAACCAAAATTGTTAACTCTCTTGTAGATATCGGGGCTTGATCAACATTTATTTTAAATGTGAAAGTTGGAGTAATATTAGTTGTAATAAAAACGCCTAAATTATTTTGTGGTATACCAGCTAAATAATACTCATGAAGTTTTCCATTTAAATAATATCGAGCCTGAATTGTATGGTAAGCTCCAGTTGTGTTATCTCCAAAAAACAAATCTGAATCTATCTGTATGTTAAAATTACCATCTTCTAAAATTGAATATTGGCCTATGTATTGTCCATTTGATGGTGCACCTCCGATATTAAAAGATGCCCATATTTTAAAATATCCAGAAAATTTATATTCGGGATTATCACAAGTCATTCGACCAATAAAATACAATGTTGCCATAATTTTGAAATTTTAGATAAACGAATTTAATGTTATCACTTATCCATATTTGAAATAGTTTTTAACATAAGAGTTAAATGTTTTTTATCAATATATAAATTGCTATAATTCAAATGTTTAGGTTTAAATCAATTATATTAAGAAAGACTATACATTAACTAATTTGCGTATTTATACCCAAAATTTGACATTGCTAATAACTGTTATCAACCATTTATTAACAAAAGGCCTAAATAACTATTTTATCTATCAAAATGTATGACTTGCTGAGAACTAGTTTGACAAATTTCTTATTTTCAAAATCTTAATACTCATGTCCAAAATCTTGTTCTGAAAGCACTAAAATCATCAGGTTTTAAAAATCTGCAATCTAGTCCTGAAAGAACAAAAATTATACGATTTAAGTAAAAACGTGTGTTGGTATTACGATATGGCGCGGCAGCAATGTGGCTGTAAAGACACTTTTGTATCGTCTTAATTTTGGGTTCTTTTCATCAAGGAAAAGAACATCAGTTAAAAGTTTAGAAGGTTAAAATTTTTGAAAAGACAAAAAACATTAGGTTTTCAAAATTTGCAATCTAGTCCTGAAAGAACAAAAATATCGAATTTTCAAAATCTCAATACTCATGTCTAAAATCCAGTTCTGAAAGAACTAAAATCATCAGGTTTTAAAAATTTGCAATATGCAATATGTAATATGCAATATGCAATCTCCCCCCTATGTCCTCCTCAACTTAAAAGCCAATTTCATTTCTAATGCAAATACAATTAACTCAGATGTATTTTTTTGCTTAGTTTTTTCTAAAATTTTCACTCTTTTTTTCTCAATTGTTCTAGGACTTATGGCTAAAGTCCCACCTATTTCTTTATTAGTTTTACCTTCTGTGATTAATTGAATTATCTGTAATTCCTCCTCGTCCAAGCCAAGAGTTTTTTGTGTTTTGTCCTTAGAGCTGTGAAATTGAGAAATATGGGGTAATACTCTTTTATCAAAATAGAAGTGATTATTCAATATGTCTTTTAAAGCTTTTACCATTTCATCTGCTGGCATATCTTTTAATAAAAAACCAACTGGTGAATATTTCATTGCTCTCAAAACAATAGCTTCTTCTTCAAACATGGTTAAAAAAACAATTTTCATTTTTGGGTAATTGGTCAAAATAAATGAAGCTATTTCAAATCCATCATTTTCTTTCATTTGGATATCTAAAATAACTATATGTGGTTTCAATCCATTCTTTATTAGATTCATTGCATTTGAGCCATTTACATCATGCTCAACATTAGGTACAAAATCAAAGTTTTTGAAACTTCCTTTGATTATACTTATTATTCCTTTTCTATAGCCAGGGTGGTCATCTATAACCATTAGTTTTGTGTAATTTTTATCTACTAGCATATGGAAGCTTCATTTTAACTATTAAACATTTATTTTTTATGAACTCTATCTCTCCTTTTAATATGGCTATTCTTGCCTTAATATTATTAATTCCTATACCATTAAAATTCTGAATATTATTTAACATAAATATTCCATTATCTTCATAAATAACCTCTAAACTGTTTGTTTTAGAATTTATTGTTAAAAAAATTTCACTACATCCAGAATGTTTTAGACTATTTTGAGCTAATTCTTGAATTATTCTATAAAAATTTAAATTTTCATTCGAACCCAAATTGATATAATCAGTATCTATTTTTGTATTAAATGAAATCTTGCTATTTGAATTATAAAGGCCTCGTAAATGCTGAATAATCTCAACTAAATTGCTGTCATTACATTTTAAATTTATGGGTGATAATTGATGCGATAAATACCTAATACTTTTTAAAGTTTCATCAAGTTTCTCTATACTTTGATTTATAATTGCTAATTGTTTTTTATTTAAGCTATTATCAAGTCGCAATGAACTTATTGTCAGCTTTGCTAAGCTAATATTTGCACCTAAACCATCATGTAATTCCATTGATAAATCGGACTGAATTTTTTCTCTTAATGCTATTTCTGAATCAACTGAAACCCATTGGTAATTTGCCATTTTTCTTTTAATATTTTTATTTAATAGGATAAGAGCAGCTAATAATATTAAGGTAAGTAATAAAAAAATAATCAATAAAAAACTTGTTGACGCTTCCTCAATATGCATAAAGAAAGTAATTTTAAAATAAACAAAAAAATAAGATAATTATAAATATAGATTTGTTTTACTAATTCACAAAAAATATTTTTAAAGATTTCAATTAATAATTTTCTGATAATAAATTATTAATTCGTTTTTAACTTAGGTATTTTTAGATTAATAAATAAAGTCGTAATAATACCCTTTTAAGTATTAAAAATAACTAATTATCAATAAATTATAAATACTTGAATATAAAAATAATCGTATTTATACGATTTAGTTTCGGTTATTACTCTATTGAGTATTATTTTTTTTAGTTTTTAAAACCAACCATATACTTAAAATTATGCATTAGCGGCAAAAAAAGTTTCTTTTTTAAATTTATTAATCGAGTAAAAATACCCTACATTTTTTTAAAAAAATAAAAACTCAAGCTTGGGTAATATTTTTATTAAAAAAAAATATGCTTCACTACATGATTACAAACAGAGAAATTATCTCTGAAAACGGAATTGAATACATCCGAAAAGATGGAAAAGAAGAAGCTGCAGATGAAATTCGATTTGCGATTATTGACTCCGAGACAAAAGTCTATACTTTGATACCAGATAGATTTTTTAATGATAATGTAAATAAAGATGAGGATGCATTCGCCAACACCTATACTGGAAAATATAATCCAAATGATTTACAATCATTAACTGGCTCTGAAAGAATGTTTGTACAGTTATATTACACTTTAAAAGATGCTAATAAAGGTGGTGATGTATTGTTGTTTGTTCATGGTTTTAATAACGACTTGGAAGATTCTATTGATGAATTAATCAAAATTGAAAAGGCTATTATCAAACCTGGAAGTCCAATCAAACATTTGGTTTTATTTAGTTGGCCTTCAAGAAATAATCTTTTAAAATACAGAGATGACCATCGCGATGCCGAACTTTCGGGTTATGCATTGGGTAGAGCCTACGATATGCTAAGAGACTTTTTCATTAAACTGTTTGGTAGAAATCCAGAAGCTCCAAAAAATGAACCTTGTGCAAACAACATTCATATAATGTGTCACTCTAAAGGAAATTTTGTGCTAGAAAATATGATGATAAAGTTAAACAATGAACGCAGACCTACCAATGCATTGTTTGAAGAAGTTATATTAACAGGATCTGATGTTGATTGGCAAGTTTTTGAAGAACCTAGGGCATTTTATAGACTAACAGAAATTTGCAGAAGAGTACACATTTATCATCACAGAAAAGATAGAGCTTTGGGAATTTCAGAAACTACTAAAAACGGCAGTAATCGTTTAGGAAAATACGGTCCAAGAGATATTAGAAAAATTCCTAGCCACGTATATGTTATTGATGTTACTAACATTAAAGATCAAAAAGGAATTAAAGATAAATCTATCGATCATTGGTATCATTTGTCAAGTAAAAAAGTACAAAACGATTTTATAGAAGTTTTTAGAGGTGTTAATTCAGAAAATTTGAAAGGTAGAGAAAGAATTTCACCTACAACCTTTCGACTCTCTTAAACGTAATACCAAAATCTAACAAAAACAACCTCAATCACAGACCTTCTGAAATTGCTAATATGATTCAAGTAAAAGAAAAACCAAACAAAAGAAAATAATAAAAAAATATCAAGTTTTACAATCAATAAAAATAAATATGACACTCATCAAAGTAGAAAGGTTTCTTCACCATCCTGATTGCGAAATTAGTAGAGTTTATATTAACAACCATTTTTTTTGTTTTGGATTAGAAGATGCAAAAAGAACAACAAAAATTCATGGTCAAACCTGTATTCCTGAAGGGAAATATCCTTTATCAACAAGGTATTCACCCCGATTTTCACCTCGCACAGGACATGATATGATTTGGGTTAAAAATGTTCCTGGTTTTGAATACATTTTAATTCATACTGGCAACACCATTTCTGATACCGAAGGTTGTTTGATTTTAGGCAATAAAATTGGTGTAATCAACCAAAAAGATGCTGTACTTAATTCTAAAGTAACTTATCAAGCTTTTTACAAAAAAGTAATTGATGATATCAAAAGAGGAAACCAGTTTATTGAGTATACAAGTATTTAACTAAAAGTCTAACCAATTAAATCAATATTTTATGAACCTAAGAGAATTCAGAAAAACCTACAATCTAGATTTGTTACCAGTATCAAATGAAGGTATAATTCTAGGAACACTTGTTAAGGACACTATTTGGTCTAAACCAGATTTAAATCCAAGTGGCATTCCAAATAGTATTTATGGGGCACTTCTTGATTTAAATATTATTAATGAAGAAAAATTCAATCAAATACTTCAAGGAATAAAAAACACAAAAAAAGAACAAGCTGCATTTTCTCAGATTAGTATCGAAAGTGATATAGATTCTGAAATTAATCTAGGTATTCCTAAAATTGGAGAAATCGCCACAAAATTTAAAAATCACAAAGAAATTTCTTTCAGTTTTCAAAACTCAAAGCGTATTGCCTACAGCGATTTACAAAGGTATGAATTGAAAAAATACTTAGATGAAATAAAGAAAATTGATTGGGATGTATATGATAAAAAACTTAGAAGATCTTGGTTAATAACTGAACTTTATTATGCAGAAGTATCAATTAAAATTGCTAAAAGTTTGGAAGTTGAATTAAAAGCTGAAATTGACGTTCTGGATTTGTCTCCTTTAAAATTTGAATCTACAAATTCTATTGAATATGTCTTCCAGAATACGCTTCCTTTTGCTATGGAATTAGAAGAAATTAAAGGATTTAATTAGAGCATGAAAACAATCATTTATATCCCAGGGCTTGGTGAATTTAATAACGACCTAACTCTATCAAAACTTGCTAATAGATATGCTAAAGCCTTGGATCTAAATGACAATAGCGTTGAAAAAAAATATAAAGTAGAAATCAAAAAATTTCAGTTCGGAATATCTGAAAATCAAAATACCAACGAAGCAATTATTTCAAAAATTGAACCTGAAAAAGAAGCAGAAATAGTTTGCAAAATTTATGAATTTGGATACTCATCTTTAGTCGTAGGAAACTTTAAAGAAAGAAGTGTTTTTTACCAGAGTTTTCTCACTTTTTGGTTTTTAATTTTAAAAATCCCTGTGGTTTCAAAACTTTTAATTTTCAATTTTTTTAAACCAACCGCCAATGCCTCAATAAGCAAAAAAAATGACTTAGGACAAATTCTACTAGGATCTATAATAATAAGCATTTTAACTTTATTCGGGGTTATATTATTTTTAGGTATTTTCACTACTATTTCTACTTGGATTGCACAACAACCTCAATTAAAAAATTTTCGTTTCCCTTTTTGCTTGTGGGACAGTGCCTGCGAAATGATTAATGAATTAATTATTTATGCGAAAAAATTAATTCATCGTTTTAATGATTTTGTAGAAATCCTCATTTACCCATTTTTAATAGCCTTCGGTTTAAACTTAAAATTAAAAGAACATTTAACCTCAGCGGCTGCTATAATCATATCGTTCAATAACTACTTCGACAATGGTATTAACAAACTTTCCATAATTGGAAAATTAGAAGAATTGGCAGAAAATATAGCAGAAGAAAACCCAAATGCCGAAAGTGAAATAATTGGCTATAGCTTAGGAAGTTTGATAGCCATAGATGCCTTGTTTCCCATAGATGGTATTGCCTGTAAAAGATTCAACAATATCAAATCTTTTATTTCAATAGGATGTCCTCATGATTTTATAATACTTTATTGGCCCAATTATTTTAAAAGAACTGAAAATAAAAACCTAAAGCTTACAACTTGGTTTAATATTTTTTCTGATGCCGATATTTTATCTTCGACTTTTAGAAATGATGCCCAATATCAAAACCCAAACATTAAAATTGGTCAAAATAATATATTACCCGTAAACATCCCGTATAATGTAATTAATCCTGAAAATTCTAAATGGTCGCATTTACTCCTATTAAAAGGTTTTAAAGCGCACTCTATGTATTGGGATGATACACAAATTAGTTCTAGTTGTTTTAATAATTTATTTTTTCTTCAAAGTAAAAGTTAATATGATTATAATTGAATATAACTTATTTACTGGGCATCCATCGCAAATAGAATCAACTTTAAAAAGGTCTATTGCTCAATATATTAGTAATAACAAATTAATTAAAATTGGAATCACTAACAATGTGGATAATCGAGCTAAACAACATTATTACAAAAATATAAGTTGGAAAAAAATGGTAGTTTTATACGAAACAACCTCTTTAAATTACGTTTCTCAAATAGAATCAAATTTAATTGATTTTTTTTGGGATAGTGTGGATAATGAAATTGGAGGTGGTGGTGGAAATTTCGGAGAATCTCCTTATTTTTTGTATATTCTTATTCAATAATTCACTACTTAAAATTTCCTCCCAAAAATCTTTGAGAAAAATAGGTTTTTAATAATTATTTATAAAAAAATTAATTAAAATCTAAATATCAAATTTTATAATCATCAAATAAACATTATTTTTATTCTTTGAAAATTAATTTAATTATGGACTATTATTACATTTCTGGCAATCCCACTCAAATTGAAAATTGGAACCCTATTCCCGATAATTTTGAAGGTGTAGAAGATCGCTTTTTTATTACTTCTGATGTTGATTTATCAGATAATTGGACCATAGAAGGTGAGTTAATTATAGATGCTAATAAAGTTTTTAATCAATTAGATGGTATTCTCGATATTGATAAATTAACCATTGAAGGGAAATACTTCAACAATTCAGGTCATCATTCAAATAATTTTAAACTCCTTACAATTAATGAAAACGGATTAATGCACACATATTTTCGAAATACAGTAGCATTTTTTGTTATCAATGGCGCTGGAATTTATAAACATGAAGCTGTGGGTTCAACTGCTAATGGCGTTTTAAATGATTTTCCAGGCTCTTCTTCAAAAACTATAAGCCCAACCTCTACTATTGAATTATTAAAATGGGCTGATGGAGGAAGTTCACCCCGTATTAATTACTTTAAATCAGGAAACTTAATTTTAAATATTTCGAATCTAGCATCTGCACTAATATTTGGAACTATTGATGCTGATGGAGACTTTATTTTGCAAAATTTATCAACAAAATTCACTTATGCCTCAATCTTCAATATAAAGGGAAATTTCATAATAAATTCTGGTTGTATTGTAAGATTAGCAAATGGAGGACAATCTGTTTCTACAATCAATATAGAAGGTAATATAGAAGTAAACGATAATTCAAATTTTGGAAGATATAATGGAACGGTTAATCTAAATTTTATTGGAACAAGTGAGCAAATATTTTACACAAGCTCTTCAGCTTTTACCACAAGTTTGCTTTCAGGAGGAGTTAATTATTTGGTCAATCATAAACTAACTCTTGATATAAATCATGTTAATAAAATTTCAATTTCAAGTGGGAGATTATTTAATTTAAATGGAATTTTAGATTTTAAAAATCCTAATTTTTTAATTGATGGCTCAGGAACATTCAATCTAAATTCTGGAGGAACATTAAATATTTACAATCCTTTAGGTATAATAAATTCAAGTGCGACTGGTCAAATTAGAACCACAACTAGGAATTTTAGTACTTCTGCTAATTATGTTTACAAAGGAACCACCAATGGCCAAATTTTTGGTAATGGACTGCCAACTACAGTTAATAACTTAACTCTAGCCAATACAGGAGGTGCAATTTTTTCTGAATCAATCAACAGATTAATCAATGGAAATTTAACCCTGAATAATAATTACAAAATTCTACCGGGCATTCAACTTACGGTTACGGGAAACATTAATCTAAACTTGCCTCAGGCACTAATTTTGGATTCTTCAGGAATAGAAGATTCCCAAAATGCAATATTGTTATCAAAAGGTGCTATCTATTATACAAATAATGGTTCGGTATTAGTAAAGAAATTTTTGACTGGTCATTCAAACGCACAAGGAAAACCTGATGAAAAGGGTTGGTATGTAAGTGTGCCAGTAAATAATCAAACAGCAGAAAAATTTAATGTAGAAAGTGATAACGAACTATACTTTTTTTCCGAAACAAACAATCAATGGGAAAGAATTGAAGAACAAGAAACACCATTAACCCCGCTCACAAAAGGTTATGCAGTCCGACTTAAAAATAATACCACTTTAAATCTTGAAGGCCAATTATTTACTGGAAATATTCAAATACCACTCACTAATTTAAACAAAGGTTTTAATCTAATATCAAACCCCTACCCTTGCTCTATTGATTGGGCGGCTCAATCAGGATGGAGCAGACAAAATATTGATCCTTTAATTTGGATTCCTGATGGAAATACACCATTAAAGTTCAGAAAATTTAATTATCGAACTAACCAAGGAGATGGACGATACATAAAAGCAGGTGAAAGTTTTTGGGTGAAACTTTTAAACACCCCTGAAGGTAGTATCACTATGAACGATAATGTTAAAACTCTATCAGACTAATAATACCAAATGTTTTTATAAAACAGCCAATTTTAGTATAATACAAAAACAACAACCTTTTAAGGACAAGGTAATTGGAAATTACGGATGTGCTAACGGTACAACCCTTTGCTATGTCCCTTCCGGATTAACCGTATGCACCACCTGACCGCGGGGGTCGTAATACATTTTTTGCGGTTGGGGCATACTGGTTTTTATTATTAAGTTTAAATCTTAAAAATTTATAAATCAGTTACTTAAAATTTAATAAAATTAAAAAGTGACAAATGGTACACTGCCATTAACTGCGATAGAAATTAATATTTTCATCTGGTATTCCTGTAACTGATATAAATTTTCTTTCATATATCATTATAAAAAAACTTAAACTTTCATCAGTTATGTAAACATCAAAAGCATATAAATCATCAATGAATTTTTCTACATCAAAACCAGTATTAAATTTACAGATGTAGTCTGGATAGCTAAGATCAAAGAATAAAATACATTTTTTATCACCTAAAAGTAAACCTAAATTTTTAGGGGGGTCATCTTTTACAATAAAAATACTATCATCAGGAACTAGTTCCCATAGCAGATGGCAAATCTTTCCTCTTAAATATTTTTTTGAAATGGAATATAGGATTTCGTGATTATTTCCATTTTCAATGATAGTTTTTACATTTGCCCTATTACAACTTTCATTAATTACTTTTTTTAAATCAAATAAATCCATTTAAATCTTTTTTATTTTGTTCTTCCAGCAGGAACTGAATCAACTAATATATGACCACTTTTATTTGGTTTACCAGGTGCTTACCAAATATTGTAAATAAATCTGTAAAAAGTATCACATTTTTGTTTTGGTATTTATTCTCAACTTTAACAATATAACAGGAGGCATCACACATTAACAACCTCCTTAATTCAAAAGAAGCTTGTTCATTAATTAACCTAATATCTACTGGTCCTATTATTTCAAAAACAACAGAATCTTTTTCCTCAATTACCATTTCCGTTTTAATAGGTCTATCGCAAGCATTCAAAATGATTGAAATACAAAAAATTAATAATATTTTAAAAAGTTCCATATTATCATCTGAATGGGTTAATCTCATCAAGATAAACTATTATCCCCGACTTTATAGGATTATTTCCAATATTCCTAATTATAATTGTAGTATCTGATTTATCATCAAATATTAGATTCAATTCAATTCTCGGAATAATATTTAACCTACCGTAAGAGCAATCATTATCTGAAATTTCATTACTCAAATAATGATTAATTATATTTTCATATCTTAAAAAATCATCTTGATTTATTTTTCTCTCTTGAATAAGTAAATCGTATTTATGATTTCTATCGCCAGTCATTTTTTTAGCATCTAATAATTGTCTAAACAAAAGTTCTTTGACTATCTGATAATTATACTTCAAATCAGTCGTATCATTATATTCAAAATCTCCATAAATTTTAAAATTAAAAGAAATTATTTTTTTAACCCCGTTTATCTTATTATCAATGTTTTTAAAATAATATTTATAACCTAATTTGTTTTTAAATATCATATTCGAGGAATCAATTGAATGAATAACAAAGTTACCAATATGACTAATTGTATCTGTGTTCATAAAAAGTGGTCTCTTTTCATTTTTCCACTCATGTTGTTCATCAAATAAAATACTATCACTTCGAATTATATATCTAGATTTAAAAACGTTTAATTTGTTTATACCTGCCAAAGAAGAATCTTTAAACAAAATGAAATAATTAAAACAACTATCAAGAGCTGGATCATCTGATTTTACAAATACCCAACTACCTTTTATAAATTCAGCATATTCTTTTTTATCAGAAACGTTTTCACAGCAACCGTAAATTAAGAATGTTAATATTCCTAGAAAGATTGAAAACTTATTTACCATATAGCCCATAAGGATTATTTTTAGGATTGATAATTTGGTTTAATTAAAAAACCGACTTGTCACAAATCAAAAATACTCAAAATCAAAATCTTAATTGACAATAAGCAATTAACCATTCACAATTAAAAATTCACCATTAAAATCTAATATAAATAAAATCTCGCTGCATGATATTATAAATTATTTTTGCAAGCTTTTAAATTGAAGGAATGGCTAAGTTTACAGAAGAAATTAATAAAAGAAGAACATTTGCAATTATTTCTCACCCCGATGCGGGTAAAACAACCTTAACAGAAAAACTATTACTTTTTGGTGGTGCAATTCAAACTGCTGGGGCTGTAAAATCAAACAAAATTAAAAAATCAGCTACCTCCGATTTCATGGAAATTGAAAAACAAAGAGGTATTTCAGTCGCTACTTCCGTAATGACTTTCGAGTACAAAAACATTTTAATAAACTTATTAGATACACCTGGTCACAAAGACTTTGCTGAAGATACTTACAGAACTCTAACTGCGGTTGACAGTGTTATTTTAGTGGTCGATGCCGTAAAAGGTGTGGAAACACAAACAGAAAAATTGATGGAAGTGTGCAGAATGCGCCAAACTCCAGTGATTGTTTTTATTAATAAAATGGATCGCGAAGGCCAAAACCCTTTCGATTTGTTAGATGAAATTGAAACCAAATTATCTATTAAATTACAACCTTTATCTTGGCCAATAAGCATTGGAGCCACTTTTAAAGGTGTTTACAATCTTTACAGAAAAAGTTTAAACCTATTTAGCCCAAGCAAAACAGAAATATCTGACGATGTAATGGCTATTTCTGATTTAAACAGTCCTATTTTAGATGAAAAAGTGGGCCGATTTGCTGGTCAATTGCGCGAAGATGTGGAATTAATTGAGGGTGTTTACGAACCATTTTCGAAAGAGGAATACATGAAAGGAAACCTTGCGCCTGTGTTTTTCGGGTCGGGTTTAAACAATTTCGGTATCCAGGAAATGTTAGACACTTTTATTGAAATTTCGCCTTTTCCTTTAAGTAGAATGACGGATAAAAGAGAAGTAGCGCCAGAGGAGGAAAAATTTACTGGTTTTGTATTTAAGATTCATGCCAATATTGACCCCAATCACCGCAACCGTATTGCCTTTTTAAGAGTTTGTAGCGGTAAATTTGAACGTAATAAATTTTATAAACACGTTCGCCAAAACAAAGAATTTAGATTTAACAATCCAGTAACTTTTTTAGCATCGTCTAAAGAAGTGGTGGAAGAAGCTTATCCGGGCGATGTAGTGGGTTTGTATGATACCGGAATATTTAAAATTGGTGATACCTTAACGGAAGGTGAAAATTTAAATTTTACAGGAATTCCTAGTTTTTCACCTGAAATATTTAAGGAATTAGTGAATGCCGATCCAATGAAATCAAAACAATTGGAAAAAGGGGTTACACAATTAACCGATGAAGGAGTGGCGCAATTGTTTAGCAAACATTTTGGAAACAGAAAAATTATCGGAACCGTTGGTGAACTTCAGTTTGAAGTAATTCAATACCGATTAAAAAACGAATATGGTGCCAGTTGTCATTTTACACCTTTAAGTTATTACAAAGCTTGCTGGGTAACCTCTAAAGACAAAAAGAAATTAGCTGAATTTATGGAATTAAGGTCGAGTCACATTTTTATGGACAAAGACGAAAATCCTGTATTTTTGGCGCAATCTGAATGGGCTTTAAACACAGTAAAAGAGGCACATAAAGACATAGAATTCCATTTTAATTCAGAATTTAAAACCGATAGCAATTACTAAATTTTTTAAATACACAGCTTTACTTTTTTTCCTGCTTTTGTTTGGTAACAAATGGCTCATGGCCGATTATTTGCCGCAAAAGCAAGAAGTTTTAGTATCGAGTATTGAAACCGAAATAAAATCTATTTTAAGCAATAAAGGCAAAATGGAATTGCCCTTTAAAGTAAATGAAAGTTTTCAAATAACTTTTGCTGGTTTAAATCGAATTTTAAAAACTACTAATGCCCAGAAATCAAATCAGTTTAGCTTAAAATCAAAAATATTTGCACCCAATTTCGACATTGATTTTATTAGTAGTGTTGTTTTAAATAAATTATCTATCCTCCTTAAAATTAGAAAATTAACAATTTGAGATTTGAATATATTATTAGTTCAAATTATTTAATTTTTTAATATTTATTTTATGGAATCTCAAGATAAAAAGAAAAGCATCAATGGATTGTTAATTTATGCGGCTATAATGGTAGCCCTATTTGTTATTTTCTACCTCATACAAAATTAACATCCTTCATAGCGTTTAAGGCCGCTTTCGGTGGCCTTAAACGCTTTTTTATCGTTTGGTTGAAAGTTAGAAGGTTGGAAAGTTAGAAGGTTTTATAAGGACCAAAAACATCAGGTTTTAAAATTTGCAATCTTAATTCCAAAAAAACATTCTTTGACCCGCTCTGGGGTCGTAAAAAATGAATGGTATTTATTTTTCTATAAACCTGACATCCCGCTGGGATGATTAGAAAATACCAAGATTTATGTATGATTATTGTTTTTTTTTGGATTGAAGATTTCAGAAAGAACGAAAATTAATAGGTTTTAAAAATATGCAATCTGTAATCTGCAATTCATTAATTGATATACATGCTGTTCCTACGGAACTCAAATTTGATTTTTTATTTTAATGACAACGGGCTAAAGCCCATTGCTACAAAATATTTCGACCCTCTAGGTCTTTTTTAATCAATAAATTAATTGATTTTTAAAAGAACTAAAATTATTAGGTTTTAAAAATTTGCAATCTCTAATATGCAATCTCTAATATGCAATCTGTAATATGCAATCTGTAATATGCAATCTGTAATTTGCAATCTGTAATTTGCAATCTGCAATTTGTAATTTGCAATCTTGTTTTAAAAGCCTCAAATCTAATATTCAATATTCCAATGTCTATTTCAAAGATATCAATTGAGTATTTAAAATATCTTTACATCATTCAAAAATCAAAACATGCTTCAAAAAGAAGATATCATATTCGAAGACAATCATTTAATAATAGTCAATAAAAAAGCAGGGCAATTAGTTCAAGCAGATAAAGACGGAAGTGTGGCTTTAGAAGAAGAGGTAAAACAATATATTAAAGAAAAATACAACAAACCAGGAGATGTTTTTTGTGGCATAATTCATAGAATTGACCGTCCAGTTAGTGGTTTAACTATTTTTGCCAGAACAAGTAAGGCTTTAGCTCGAATGAATGAAGTTTTTAGAGAAAGAGATGTAAAAAAGGTGTATTGGGCTATAGTAAAAAAGGTTCCAGAGAAAAAAGAAGATACATTGATTCATTTTATTACCCGAAATGAAAAAAACAACAAATCGAAAGCGCATGTAAAAGAAGCTCATGCTTCGCAAAAAGCGGAATTAAGTTATAAAGTAATGGCGCAATCAGATAATTACAGTCTTTTAGAAATAGATTTAAAAACGGGTCGACATCATCAAATCAGGGCACAACTTTCGGCTATTGGTTCGCCTATTAAAGGCGATTTAAAATATGGCTTCGATCGTTCTAATCCGGATGGCTCCATAAGTTTACACTCCAGATATTGCGAGTTTAAACATCCTGTTAAAGATGAATTGGTTAAAATTATTGCTCCAACGCCAAAAGATGCCCTTTGGCAGTATTTCGAAAAACTTTAATTCAAAACAAAATGAATTCAATTGTTAAATATTTGATTGTTTTCATTTTAGCCGGCCATTGCTCGTTAATCTTTGCTTTTGAAAAAGTAATTCCTGTTCGTAGTTTTTCAGTCAACAATGGCTTGTCACAAAGCACTGTTACAGCTTTTTTACGCGATAAAGATGATTTAATTTGGATTGGAACTAGTGATGGATTAAACTGCTTCGATGGTAGTTCCAATAAAGTATTTAAACATTCATTATATAATAAAAACTCAATTGTTGGAAACACCATTCGGCAAATTTTCGAAACCGAAACAGGAAATTTATGGATCAATACCGAAACAGGAATTTCATATTTCGACAAAAAATCTAACAATTTCATAAATTTCGAAAAGCTAAGATCCATTTATGCCATTATTTTAAAACAAACAGATGAAAAAATATGGTTGTGGATCCATGGAAAAGGCTTTCATTTATTTAATACTTCCAATCAAAATTTAATTGAATTTCCTAACCAAAGTTCAGAATCAGAATTTACAAAATGGCTTTCGCTTTACGAGGTAAAAATTATTAAAAATAAAAGTTATTTATCTTATTCTCATCTTTTAGAATTTAATTTTGAAGAAGGAAAAGAAAACTTTAAGGTTGTAGAAAAGTTAAAGGATAATGAAAGTGGTATTTTTTATTTCGATGATTATTTTGTTTTAATTAACAACAAAAAAATAATCTTTAAAAGCACTTCAAATAAAGTAATAAAAATCATTGATTTTAAGTATAATGTAAGATTAATTAAACAGGTTGAAAAGGATGTAATTTGGATAATAGCCGAAAATAATAAAGTGTTTGAATATCATTTAAAAACCAATAAATTTATTTCATTAAACTTCAAACCATTTGATGGAAATGTAGAAAATTACCTCATAACTAATGTATTTATAGACAAGGATAAAAACTATTGGATAACAACAGATGGGAAAGGAATATTGGTTTCAAACCCTAGTAAATTAAAATTTGAACATTTTAAAATTTCTAAGTTAGATCACTCCATTCGTTTTATAAGCGAAGATAGTTTGGGTAGATTGTGGATTTCGGTCCATTTGGATGGAATTTATATTGTAAATAAGTCATTTGAAGTACTAGAACAACTTAGTTTTAATCATCCTGTGTGCAAATCAAACAGCATTAATTCAGTTTACAACCTTATTTTTATCCATCAAAAAGCCTATGTCACTACTAATAATGGCCTTTTAGAATTAAGCCTTAAAAATATTAACACAATTAAGTTCTATCCTCAAAATCCTTCAATAACGCTTAAAACAATCGATTTAACGGCATTAGATGATAAAAATATTTTGGTTTCATCTAATATCGGATTACTAAAATTTAATTTAATTTCTAAAAGCTACGAAAATTTAAATTTTTTAAAAAAAATAAATTTCTTCAAACATTGGAAAAATGAAATTTTGCTTGGCACTTCTCAAGGACTTTATGTTTATCAAAATGGAAACATTAGTAAAATATCATTAGATAAAAATGATGAGATAAATAATATAAATATTAAATCAATTCATATTTCAAACAACGAAAAAGTGTTTTTATGCACTGAAGTTGGTTTAGTTGAAATGGACAAAAATTTTAAAAATTTGCAATTATTGACAACCGAAAATGGATTGCCAGACAATTTTATTTATTCCATTTTAGAGTCGAATAATAATCAATTTTATGGTAGCACTAATAAAGGTTTGTTTTATTATAATATTGATAAAAAGATAATTAAGTCATTTAACTTAAATGATGGCTTGCAATCTTTGGAGTTTAATTCTAAATCATTTTTAAAAGATTCAGACGATAATTTTTACTTTGGAGGCATTTATGGATTAAATAGGTTTAAACCTGTAAATACTCAATCTGATACCCTTCAGCCTGCTATTCATTTATCAAAGATTAAAATTTTTGAAGATGAATTTAGTTGGACTTACCTTGAAAAAATTACCTTCAATCATTTGCAAAATACATTATCTTTTGAAGTAAAAACGAAAGAATTTATTTTTCCAGAAAACATTCGATATGCATTTAAACTAAATGGTTTAGAAGAAGATTTTGTAGAAACAGGTTCAAGAAATTTAATCCGATACCCAAATTTAAGTGCAGGTAATTATCAATTATTTGCTAAAGCTGCTAATAAAGATGGCATTTGGTGTAAAGAAAAACTCCTCATTGAATTTAAGATAGAACCTCCATTTTATAAAAAAACAGGGTTCATTTTATTGTTAATCCTAATTTTATTAGTGATTCTATATTTTGCAATTAAAACTTACACCAATCGAAAAATTAAGAAAAAACTTGAAGAAATTGAACGTCAAAAAATGATTTATATGGAGCGATTGCGCATATCAAGAGATATGCATGATGATATTGGAGCAGGTATTTCTAAAATTGCCATAATGAGTGAAGTAGCTAAAAATCATTCTGATAAACAAGAAATATTAAATAAAATTTCACTTTCTTCCCGCGAATTGGTTGATAATATCAGTCATATTATATGGTCGCTCAATCCTGATAATGATAAATTTGACAATCTATTGAGCTATATCCGCCAATTCACGAACGAATATTTTGAAAATACAGGTATAATTTGCCTAATAAATTTTGACATTTTAGAAAAAAACATCAGTTTAAGTCAAGAAGAAAGGAGAAACATTTTTTTAGTAATTAAAGAAAGTTTTAACAATATTCTTAAATATAGCGAAGCTACAAAAGTTGAATTTTCAATTCAATCAAAAAATAAACTCATTATTATTGACATTATTGACAATGGAAAGGGTTTTGATTTAGAAAATAGTCTCTTAAAAGGCAATGGTTTGAGCAATATGGCTAAAAGAATAGATGAAATAGGTGGTAATTTTAAAATAACAACAGCTGTTAACAAAGGAACTAAAATAAATATCGTTATTAAAAATAACATGTTTGAGGTATTTTTATAAGTAAACAAGGTTTTACATTTGAATAAAATTTAACAAAAACATGTCTATTAAAATAGCTATAGTTGAAGACAATAAAGATATTTTAGAGGGCCTAGGCATGTTAATCAATTTCGAACCGGGCTTTGAATGTGTTTCACTTATCAATAATGGAAATGAAGCCATTCAAATAATTCCTTTATTAAAACCGCATGTAGTTTTAATGGATATTGATTTACCAGGCACTAATGGAATTGAATGTATAAAATTTATAAAAGAAAAGGCACCATATATTCAATTTATGATGCTCACTGTTTTTGATGATGAAGAAAAAATTTTCAATTCCCTTAAAGCTGGTGCAAATGGTTATTTGCTAAAAAAATCAGCTCCTGAAAAAATTATTTCCTCCATAAGAGAATTATTAGAAGGTGGATCACCTATGAATGCCCAAATTGCCAGAAAAGTCGTAGGATCATTCCAACAATTTGAAACCAAAAAAGTAGAATTTGAATTAACTAAACGAGAATATGAATTACTCGAACTAATTTCCAAAGGATTTATTTATAAAGAAATAGCCGACCAATTGAATATTAGCGTTGATACTGTCAGAACGCACATTCGAAACATTTATGAAAAGCTGCAAGTAAATAGTAAAATTGATGCCATCAATAAAGTTTTTCCAAGAAAAAATACGTAATTAATGTGATTTTTTTTTCATGAATTGATAATAGGTTTGATAAACCTAAAATCTAAAATTTATGAAAAAAGTTTTACTGATTTCTATTGCTCTTTTTGGCAATTATAGCTTTGCACAGCCGATTTTGCAAAGTAATAGCGTTCAAACTGATTTAGCTTTCGAGGTATATCAAATTACCTCGCCAGGCGCTTCGAATCCATTTCTTTCAGGAGCTGGAATTACCTGGGATTTTACAAGCGCAACTGTTCAGCTTATGGGAACTGCTAATATTGTAAACCCAAATCTTTCACCCTACAGTGCTCTTTATCCCGATGCCAATGTGGCTTATAACATTTCAGTT
>Ga0209278_1000432_pt1 | contig 34202 bp, 26 predicted proteins | sample JI81BgreenDNA_FD_187504 | JGI IMG/M metagenome (GOLD analysis project Ga0209278, IMG submission 187504) | Wastewater effluent complex algal communities from Wisconsin, to seasonally profile nutrient transformation and Carbon sequestration -... | ecosystem: Engineered > WWTP > Effluent > Algae...
CACGACGAGCCACCGCCCCCAGAATGTGTTCCGCATGAAGTTCCTCGCATGACCGCCCTGAGGCGCAGGCACAAGCCTTGCCGCGAACAGCGCGGCCCGGTCAAGCGGGGAGGGGCGAATGACGGAGGATGGGACTGGAGACAGCCATCCATTTCCGCCGAGCCGCACGAGGGAGGGGGAAATGGTGGGCGCGACAGGGATTGAACCTGTGACCCCACCTGTGTTAAGGGTGGGAAAACGGGCAAATTCGGCTTTCCTCGGACAGGAAAATCATGTAAAAACAATCTATGGTGTTCGATGCTGTTCGCCTATGTTTTTCATACTTTTTTCATAAGTTTTGAAGGTGACGAAAATGGCCGATCTCAGCCGCATCGGGGAGCGCGAGAAGCTGAAGCCGAGGAGTGGCAATGAGCCGCACTGGCACCGGCTGCGCCAAGGGGTCTATCTCGGCTACCGTCCTTCCCGGAAGAAGACGGGCGGCATTTGGTTCGCCCGCTTCTATGACGCCGAGGGCAACCGCAACGCCCGCAAGCGGCTGGGCGATTATGGCACCCTGTCAGGCCATGACGTTTTCAAGCAGGCCAAGGCGGACGCAGAGGCATGGGCGGAAATGGTCGAAACCGGCGGCGAGCGCGCCAGCGACATGGAAACGGTTAAAGATGCCTGCGAGGCCTATCTGAAGGAAAAGCCTGGATCGATTGCCGAAGGGGTCTTCCGGCGGCACGTCTATTCCGATCCCATCGCCAAGGTGAAGCTCGACAAGCTCCGGCGGCACCACCTGAAGGCATGGCGCAAGCGGCTGGAGCAAGCCCCGGCGCTGGTGACGCGCACGAAGGAAGCCGAAAAGAAGCAGGTCAAGGAACGCTCCAAGTCGACCGTCAACCGGGACATGGTGCCGCTGCGCGCCGCGCTAGGGATGGTGCTGAAGCCCGGTGCGCCCAACACCGATGCGGCATGGCAAGAGGCGTTGCGTCCGTTCAAGGGGGCGGACAAGCGACGGGAGCTGTATCTTGACCGTGACGAGCGCAAGAAGCTGATCGATGCCACGTGCGAAGAAGCGCGGCCCTTTGTGAAGGCCTTATGCCTCTTGCCGCTGCGCCCCGGCGCACTTGCCGGTTTGAGTGTGCTCGACTTCGACAAGCGCACCCGCGCTCTCACCGTCGGCAAAGACAAGAACGGCAACCCGCGCCAGCTCACCATGCCGCAGGTGATTGCCGACTTCTTTGAGGTGCAGGTGAAGGACAAACTGCCAGCCGCATCAATCTTTGCCCGCACTGACGGGGCGGCATGGAACAAGGACGCTTGGAAAAATCCCGTCAAGGATGCGGTGAAGGCGGCTGGCCTGCCCGGTGCCGCATCCGCCTAAAGTGGGAGCCTTGGGAAGTTGTATCCTGGGAGAAAGCCTTCGGTGGCGAGGTAGCGGTAGGAATAGAAATCCGAGCCGTTCGAAGCCTTGCCCTGCTCAAGGATTCCTATTTGATCAATCGCCTGCATCTGCGCAGCCTTGATCTTGCGGCGATCAGCTCCCGAAAGGCCGGCAATCTCGGAACGTGCATTGGCCTCGATAAGCTGGGTCCGAGCCGAATTGTAGAGCTCCCGCCAACGATCAAAGGCGCGATCAAACTCTTGCGGCGCAGCCGTGGCGACTTCTAGCACAAAGTCATCCGCGTCGCCCATCCATACTGGTTTGCGGCCGTCCATGGACGAGAGAATCTGGTCGAGCACCATCTTCATAGGATCGCGAGCGCTGGTTACCAGCTTGGGCTGATGGATGGCGTCAAATATCTCCTGTTTCAGCGGGTATTTCGCCTGACTTAGATTAAGGATCTCAGGAATGTCTGGCGAAAGGGCGAGTTTTGCTTCGGCTAGCCAGACTGCATGGAGATGCGAGCGAACCAGTTCCTCGTTGGTGATATCGAGCGCGGGCGGCCGCACCACGCCAGCAACCATGTCATTTCGACGCTCAAAGAAATACTGGTCATGAGGTGACTGGGCTGCGCAGTAGGTCACGATCACCGCAGCCTGGCCGGATCGACCAGCGCGGCCAGCGCGCTGAGCATAGTTAGCTGGTGTGGGCGGCACATTGCGCAAATAGACTGCGTTTAGTGCTGATATGTCGACGCCGAGCTCCATCGTGGGCGAGCAGAAAAGGGCTGGCAAGAACTGGTCGGACTCTCCGGCCGCTTTGATTTCGGCAAGCCTTCGAGCATAGTGCCAAGGAGTTCCTGGAGAAGCTTCTTGCGTGCCTTCACTTCAAGGCCGCCAAGATCAGGAAGCACAGCCATGAGGCTCTCAGTGTCTTCCGCGATATCATCCAGCCCTATGAACTCGACGGCGATCAACTTGAGGACCGAGAGGCTCGGATTGGTGTAGCGCCATCCGCGCCTGAGGTCTGTCCACACGCGATGGGCAAGCACCTTGGCAAGTGATCGTTGTGCGTCTTCTCGTACCACTGCGCCCGCTTCGGGATCGAGCATCCAGTGAATTCGGGCATCTTTGTTGGCTGCGATGAACCCGAGAGCTTTCACCACACGCAGCCCGAACTCATCTTCGGTCATGCCGCCATCGCCGGCATCCAGAACTGCTCGCAAGATTGCGCCGCGCAGTAGGCTTACGAACAGAAAGTCATTGAAGTGACCTGCTTGCAGCGCTGCATCCTGCCGGTTGTCCGTGAACCCGAGAAGCTTCCGCTTTTCTGCTGGCAGGCCACTATCGTCGCCATTCATCCATTCGAGGGCGGTGGCAACAAGCTGTGTCGTCGCCGAGCTTCGGCCTTCGCCCGAAAGCCCTGCCAGCTTACTGCGCTCGCGCATGCTTGGGTGCGGCTGATCGAGACAGCACGGACAGAAACCGAATTTGCCGGGAATGAACCAGAAAAGTTCACCGGTTGGGTCGTATCGTCCGTCGGTGCTTACCGTAACCAATTGCGGGAGGCGGCCTTTTCGGTTCGCGCGGATCCGCTCAATCCCATTGCGTTCTTCGCGCCATTCTTCCGGGTATGTCTCAACCTCGCCCGTGAATCCATAATCCGGATCATCATCGCCAATCGGCGTCAAGTAACCCGCGATATCGCCGTCGGGATCATCCATCGGAGTATCGTCGATGCTCCGCGGTAGATAGCGACCTCCATGGGCATCCTCAGTCTTCGTGACGACATGGATCTCCTGGCCACATTGACGGCAGAACCGTGTTGGATAAAGACGATGGCCCGGAGCATCAGGGTCCTCGAGCTGCCCTTCGAACAAGACCCGTCTCGGACTTTTGGCGAGTGTGGTGAAAATCTCTCCAGCACCTGAAATGAAGCGGTGCAACTTGAACGCAAGAAATGCTGCCGTGCCCGTGCCGCCGCGCTCCTTCTCCGGAAGACTTACCTGGGTCAGGAATTGCTCGAAGCGATCTCTGCAGGTTTCGACATCCAGGCCGCTGTCGGCCGAAAGCAGCCCTACCGCCTCGATGAAGGGAATCGGCTTCTTTCGTTTCAGCTCCCGCCCATCCTCGAGGCCAATTGCCAGTTCAGCCCACACTGCCAATGGATGCTGCTTCAGGTCCTCATCGGTCAGCGTCTCCGGAAGCGGATTTTCAAGGACTTGAGCTAGCTTGGGCCGCACATCGGCGAGCTTCAAAAGTTCATCGGTCGCTCTATCAAGGGACTCGTCGATCACTGCGTCTGGCCCAATCGATGCGCCGAAAAGCCGGGATGCGACATTTGCCACCGATTTTGCGCGGCCGGCCTCAGACCCTTCGCTCGCCATCGTGGCCGAGGTGCCGATACAGATTGGAGCTTTGTCCGGTGCGCAGCGGTTTCGCAGACGGCGGACTAGGATTGCAACATCCGCGCCTTGCCGGCCGCGATAGGTATGCAGTTCATCAAGAACGATGAACTCGAGCCCCTTGGCATTATCGATGACTTGTGTGTCGAGCTTATCCTGACGTGTGAGGAGCAGCTCAGCCATCATGAAATTTGTAAGAAGAATGTCTGGCGGATTATCAGCAATTCTCTGCCGCTCTTCCGAGCTTTCCTGTCCGGTGTAACGCCGTACAATTGGCTTCAGATCATCCGATAACCCTGACTGGGAAATGAACTTCTCTATCTCTTTGATCTGACTATTTGCCAATGCATTCATAGGATAAACGATAATCGCTCGCGTTTTTCGGGCCCCACCGGCCTTCCGGGCACGAATGATCGCGTCCACCACGGGCACGAAGAAGCAGAGCGACTTTCCCGAACCGGTACCCGTCGTCACCACATAGCTTTGGCCGGCGCGAGCTTTGGCAATCGCCTGCGCTTGATGTCGGTGGAACCTTAAAGGGGTTTCGCCAAATCGAAAAATCTTGCCGGTCGCAGCGTCGAGGTCCCGTGATCCGACGAGATCATCAACTGTCGGGCCAGAAAGAAACCGTGGGTTCAGCGAAAGAAGTGCATCGGGCCAAAATCGTCCAGCATCATATTGTCGTTCAATTTCGTCTCGGAGATCGCCCGCGCGTATCGTGCTGAAAGATCTCGAAAACCTCGCATAGGAATCGATCAAATGGTGGTCGAACTCAAAGGCTTTCATCGATTTTCCTCACCGCGCCGACACTCTTGCCTTGCTATAAGTCACTTGCTCAAAAATTTTTGTCGGATCAATCCGTTAAGATTGATTGTTCCTCGGCGCCGCGGAATGGGTCGGAAACCTAGTGCGCGGCATGGCGGCTTCATCTCTGTCAGCTTCGATGCAGACGGAACCCCTTAGCCTGTCACCCAGTCGCGAGCATCTGGAGCGCCTCCCACATGTTGCGTAGTCCTTCCATCCGACAGAAGCGGTCGTTCATTGCCCTCATTCGATTTCCAGAATATTTGGCATGGCCTCCTCACAATGTGTTTCCTCGCCTGATTGTCCGATACACGGTCGGCCGCGACACCTTGAACAGCTTGCCGAGGTCGCTGATTGAGTATTCGCCGGTGGCATGCATCTTGAGCAGCTCGCGCTGCTGGAGGTCGGACAGCTTGGGCGGCTTGCCGCGGAGCTTGCCCTTGTCGCGGGCGATCTTCATGCCCTCGCGGGTCCGCAGCCGGATCAGGTCGCTCTCGAACTCGGCGAAGGTGGCGAGGATGTTGAAGAACATCCGGCCCATTGGATCGTTGGGGTCGTAGACCTGCTTGCCCAGTGCGAGGCTCACGCCGCGCTTTTCCAGCTCATCGGCGATCGCGCGGGCGTCGGGCACCGATCGGGCGAGGCGATCCAGCTTCGGCACGACCAAAGTCTCGCCGGCCCGCACCGCCGCCAGTGCCTGGGCAAGGCCGGGGCGATCGCGGTTCCTACCAGTCAGTCCGTGGTCGGTGTAGATGCGGTCCTCGGGGACGCCAAGTTCGATCAGCGCCCGGCGCTGGGCGGTGAGGTCCTGCTTGTCGGTCGAGCAGCGGGCATATCCGATGAGGGTGTTGGTCATTTGTAACGGATGAGGCCCCTATATGAGAAAATAAAGCGTACCACCTTAATGAGAGAGCGGGCAAGCCGGATCTGCGGAGGGGAAGGGGGTTTGACCTCTTGCGACCGCAAAGTGTCCGGTGAGCGATGAGCTTTGGACATGACCCCCGGTCCCGCGGTCACACGGGTAGCGATAGTGCTGTTGGTTTCCTTAAAGAGCTCAACAGCTCAGGAGTTGTCTTAAACGGCGTGCGCCAACGTCTTGTGCAAAGCCTCATGATCGAGAGCCCCCTCCCATTTCGCCACCACCAATGTCGCTACGGCATTGCCGACGAAATTGGTCAACGCCCGGCACTCGCTCATGAAGCGGTCGATCCCCAGGATCAGCGCCATCGCCACGACCGGAATGGCGGGCACGACCGACAATGTGGCAGCGAGCGTGATGAAGCCCGCGCCCGTCACCCCGGCCGATCCCTTGGAGCTGATCATCGCCACCAGCAACAGCAGCACCTGATCGGCGATCGACAGATCGGTGTTGGTCGCCTGCGCGATGAACAGAGCCGCCATCGTCATGTAGATATTGGTGCCGTCGAGATTGAACGAATATCCGGTCGGAACCACCAGTCCGACCACCGAGCGATCCGCGCCTGCCCGTTCGAGCTTCGCCATGAGATTGGGGAGCGCCGCTTCGGAGGATGACGTGCCGAGCACCAGCAGAAGCTCTTGCCGGATGTAGGCGACAAGGCGGAAGATCGAAAAGCCGCAGGCGCGGCTCACCAGGCCCAGCACCACCACGACGAAGATGATGCTGGTCAGGTAGAATGTCGCGATCAGTCCGAGCAGGTTGCCGAGCGATTCCAGCCCGTACTTGCCGATTGTGAACGCCATTGATCCGAACACGCCGACAGGGGCGGCATACATGATCAGCTTGACCAGTCGGAACATCAGTTCGGATGCGTGACGGATCGCGCCGATGATCGGGCGGCCCGTTTCACCCATTGTCGTCAGGGCAATCCCGATCAGGAGCGCAATCAGCAGGACCTGCAGGATCGAACCCGACGTCAGCGCGCCGACCAGCGTATCGGGAATGATGTCGAGCAGGAAAGCTACGATCCCGGCTTCGCGTGCCTTTTCCTGATATTCGCTGACGGTGGCCGGATCAAGCGATGCGGGGTCGATGTTCATGCCCGCGCCGGGCTGGACGAGGTTACCCATCACCAGCCCCACGATCAGCGCGAGTGTCGAAAAGAACAGGAAATAACCCAGCGCCTTGATGCCGACGCGGCCGACCCGTTCGAGCGATTCCATCCCGGCGATCCCGGTGACGACCGTGCAGAAGATCACTGGAGCGATTACCATCTTGACCAGCTTGATGAAACCATCGCCAAGCGGCTTCAAACTCTCGCCGATCTCGGGCCAGATCGCGCCCACCGCGATGCCGAGGACGACTGCAAGCAGCACCGCCCCGTAAAGCGAGCGATACCACGGCGCAGGCTTGGCGGGATCAGCTGGGATCGAAAGGGATGCCTTCATGCGATTTAGCCCGAAATTGGATGGTCCAATTTCATTGACAGGCATGTGCCTTCTTGTCCATGTTGCCAGCATGGACCGACGCAATTTCCTCGCAATCTGTGCTCTGGCGACGTCTGGAGCGCTGCATGCCCAATCGACCCCGGCGGCCCGAAATCGGTCGGGCCAATTCACCTTTCGAGACTTGCCTTCGCCGGTCGATTTTTATGCCCACGTCACGCGCCCGGTGCGGCTTGCGTCGGCAGAGGTGCTGGTGGTGGGGGGCGAGCACCAGTTCGTCCGGGTGCGATCCACCGACGGCGATGAAGGCGTGATCAAGGCGAACAGCCGGATGGAAGAGGTGATGAGCCTTTTCCACCAGATTGCCGTTCCCGCTTTTTCAAAGGACGATCTGCGCGATCTGCCGGCTATCATCGATCAGGTTTACACCGCGCAATACAAGTTCGCCGGCCTCGCTTTTTGGACCGCCATCGGCCATCTCGAACTGGCGGTGTGGGACATGCTCGGCAAGGCGATGGGCAAGCGGTGCGTGGACATGATGGGGCCGGTGCTGCGGACCGAGATTCCGATCTATGTCTCCAGCCTCGACCGCAAGTCGACGGGCGCGCAGGAGGCCGAGGCGGTCGCCAAAGCCGTCGCGAAGACAGGCGCGCGCGGGGCCAAGATCAAGGTAGGCGGCCGGATGAGCCGCAACCAGGACGCCTTCCCCGGGCGGTCAGAAGATGTGGTTAAGGCGGTGCGCCAGGCGATGGGCGACGACTTCATCATCTATGCCGACGCCAATGGCAGCTATGATGCCCCCGCCGCCATTGAACTGGTGCGGATGCTTGAGGATTACGGCGTCGCAGTGCTGGAAGAACCCTGCCCGTTCGAGGATTTCGAGATGACTGCGCAGGTCACCCGCGCCGCCCGCCGCATCCGCATCGCAGGCGGCGAGCAGGACAGCGCGATGGAGCGTTGGCGCTGGTATCTCGACAACAAGGGATTGGACGTGCTCCAGCCCGATTTCATGTACAATGGCGGGATGCTGCGCACCCTTCGAGTGCAGCGCATGGCGGCGGAGCAGGGCGTGGGGGTAGCGCCGCACTATCCGCGAGGCGGCATGGAAACGGTCGAATTGCTGCATTTCGCCGCGCAGGCGAGTAATCTTTACGGCTTGCAGGAATATCGCCTGAAGCCCCGCACGCTCGAGTTCCCGCACAGCCCGGTGATCGAGCCGAAGAACGGCGTGCTCACTCTGCCCGAAGGGTCGGGCTTCGGGGTGACTATCGACCCGTCGATCTGGGAAACGGCGACGCGGCTGACGGGATAAGCCACTTCCGCCCCTCAAGGCGGGCTGGCTGGCAACCTATGGCTCCTGGCGCTGTTCAGGCGATGGGGCGGGATGCGTCGGCCGGAAACGCTGCACCCGTTTGCCGGAACTGACTTCGCCGACATACACATTGCCGTCGGCATCAACTGCGATCGTGTGGGCCCAGCGAAATTCGCCGGGATAGGGGCCTGTTCGCCCGAACCTGCCGATGACCGCATTGGTATTGCGATCTGTAATGCGAACCTCGCTGTTGCTGCCATCAAGCACAAGCAGCTTTTCGTTGTCTTCGCGCGGCCACAATGCAGCATCCCAGACGCTGCCGATGCTGCCGCTCTTTCCTCCGGTGCCGCCGCCGGTTTCGGGGCGCTGGGCAATGTCGAAAAGCCAGCGGCCATAGCGACTGAAGGCCTGTATGCGGTTATTGGGTCGGTCGCCGACATAGACGATGCCATCGCGCGATAGGGCGATACCATGCGGCTGCAACAACTGGCTGGCGCGGTCGGACACCGGCCCATCGATCGGCGCACGGCCAAAGGCGCCCCAATGGCGCTTGTAGGCACCCGTGCGGGTATCGAAGACGATGACACGGCGATTGGCATAGCCATCCGCTACGAACAATTCATCGGATTCCGGATCGACAACCAGCCCGGATGCGCGCCCAAGCTGGCCAATGTCATTGCTTCCCCGGCTCGATCCGCTCGACCCGATGCGCAACAGGAATCGGCCGTCGGCAGCATATTTGACGATAAAGCCATCATCATCGCCGTTGCCGCTGATCCAGACGCTGCCATCGCCGGGATCAATTGCGATGCTGTGTTCGCGGTGCGGCCATGTCTCGCCGCGCACCCCGACTGGCCAATGCGCGACCAGTGTCCCTTGCTGATCGAAAACCAGCAATGGGGGGGCGGCAACGGCGCCGGTGACGCTATCATCTTCGGAGAGACTGGCCGGGCGATTGAGCACCCAGATGCGGTTCTGCGGATCAACCGCAATCCCTGTCACCTGACCCAGAACCCACTGGCCGGGAAGAGATTTCGGCCAGGCGGTATCGATTTCGAATTGTGGGGCCGTGGGGGTCTCGGGCGACGCTGAAGCAAAGGCTGGCACCATCAGTGATACCGCTATCGCCATGAGGTATCGGGCCAAGCCTGTTCTGCGCATACCGGTTCAGCTCTTCAACTTGTCGCGGAAGCTTTCGGGGCCGGTATCGGCGACGGGCGCCAGCGCCGCCCCGTTGACGCGGACATTGTCGAAGGTCAGCCCCTGCGCATTGCGGATCCGCATCGGCGTTCTGGCGCGGGCAACCGTCACATCGCGCAAGGCGACCCTCCGCAGCGGCGCGCCCTCGGCCCCGGCGAGGCTGACACCGACAATCGCCTCGTCGCACTGCACATCGCTGACCGATATGTCAGACAGCGCGGTCGGGAAATTGCCGCCGCGATAGCCGTGGTAATCGGTGGTGACGATCACCGGGCATTCGGCCCGCGCGATCCTGACATTGCGGAAATGGCAATCACGGATGAACCCGCCGCGGTCATTGTTCGATTTGAAATAGAGCCCGTGTGTAACGTCGTTCATGCGGTAATCCTCGCAGAACACCTCCTCGACCCCGCCCGACATCTCGCTGCCGATCGACATGCCGCCGCCTGCCGTGCCGCGATATTCGCACCCGCGCACCACGATCCGGCGGGATGGACGGCCCACCCGCCAGCCATCCTGATCACGCCCCGCCTTGATCGCCACCCCATCATCGCCGACATCGAAGGTGCAGCCTTCGATCAGCACGTCGGATGAACTGTCGGGATCGACCCCGTCGCTGTTCAGATGATCGCTCTTGAGGTTGATTCCGCGCACGGTGACATGGTCGCAATAGACCGGATGGATCATCCAGAAGGTCGAATCGATGAAGCGCGGCCCTTCGATCAGCACCCTTTGGCAGGACAGGAACTGGACAAAGCCCGGGCGCAGGTAATGCCCCTCGCCGAACACGCGCTGGTCGACCGGCACCCCGTCTGCCCCCATACGGCGCAGCGCCATCTGGTCGTCTCGCTGGCGGGCTCGCCATTGGAAGAAGCCTTCGAAGCCCTGTCCGTCGATCGTCCCGCTGCCGGTGATGGCAATGTCCTGCACTCCGCGCGCGTAGATCAGCGGGGAGTAATTCCAGCACTCGGTTCCCTCCCATCGGGTTAAGACGAGCGGCAGGTAATGACGCGGCTCACGGCTGAAGCGCAGCGTTGCGCCCTCGGCCACATGCAGGTCGATCCCGCTGGCAAGGTGAATCGGTCCGTCGCTGCGCCATTCGCCTGGCGGCAGCACCACGCGCCCGCCGCCGCTGCCCAGTGCCGCTATCGCCGCCCGGATCGCAGGGCGCGCATCATGGCCGAAGCCGGACTTCGCGCCGTGACCGGCGATATTCTCCTGCCGCGCCGCGATCTGCGGCAGACGCACGCCGCGCGCGATGGCATCGGCGCGCGCCCATGGCGTGCCAGCGGCGGCCGGCCCGGGAAGATGCGCGCAAGCCCCTGCCGCAAGCCCGCCCGCCAGCACCATGCGCCGGTCAAGCATCGCGGGATGCCTTCTTCACGTAGTAATCATGCAGCACCGCCCACGCCAGCTTGCGCTCCCCCGTCTCGGCGATCAGGCCCTTGCGGTTCCAGAATTGCTGGTGCTTGCCGTGCCAGCGGCGCGGACTGCGGAAGTCTTTGAGCACCCAGGGCGAAAGGCCGACGCAGCCGGGGGTGCGGTCGACCAGCTTCAGCGTCTCCTCATAGAGCCAGGCCTGATATTCCTCGGTCCACAGATGTTCGCGCGGGCCGCGCGTGCCGTGCTTCGCATCCGCGCCGAATTCGGAGAACATCAGCGGCTTGTCGTAGATGCTGGTGAAGGTCACCTGCGCGATTTCATCGGGCGAACGGTCCGAATACCACGCCTCGTACTGGTTCACCGCCAGCACATCGAGATCGGCCCCCAGCGGGTCTTCGACGCTGAAACGGGTCGTGCCCTCCGCCGCGCCGCCGACATCGACGTTCTTGTTGAGCGCGGCAGTCATCAGCCGGGTGGGATCGAGCGCGCGGGCATCGGCGATCAGCTGGCGCAGGAACCGGGTGCGGGTTTCCGCCACCGGGGTTTCGTTGGCGACCGACCACAGGCCGATGCTGCACCGGTTCCGATCACGCCGGATCATGTCGGCCAGCATCGACCGGGCGAGCGCCAGCGTGTGCGGCGAGCCATAGGCGATCTGTTCCCAATAGACCGGGATTTCGGACCAGACGATCAGCCCCAGCTCGTCCGCCACGTGCAGCGTCACCTCGCTGTGCGGATAGTGGGCGAGGCGCACGAAATTGCACCCCAGCGCCTTGGCCTCGCCCAGCAGGCGGCGCGCGTCGGCTTCCGTCATGCGGCGGGTGCCGACGGGGCCGATGGGCTCTTCGTGGAGGCTGATCCCGCGCAGGAACAGCGGCTGGCCGTTGAACAGGATGTCCCGCCCCCGCGTCGCAATGATGCGCAGGCCGATCCGGTCCACGATCCGATCGGCAGGGGCGGTGACGGTGAGGGGGTGAAGCACCGGATCATCAGGGGACCACAGCGCCAGCGCCTTGGGCCGCCGCGCGACAAGCCGCAAGGTGCCATCCGCGCCGGTGACGCCCTTAAGCGTAAGGCTGCCAAGCGAAACGGTGATTCGCTGCCCCGCCTTGTCCGGCCCAGCCAGCGTCACATCGGCGACCACGCGCTCGCCCTCCAACCGGACGAACACGTCGTCGATCCGGGTCGCCGGGGTCTCGACCAGCCAGACCGAACGGGTAATGCCGCCGTAGTTCTGCCAATCGGTGTAGTCGGTCGGCACGGCTTCGGCGTGGTGGCGGCTGTCGGCGCACACGGTGATGGCGTTTTCGCCCGCGCGCAGCCGGTCGGTCACGTCGACGGCAAAGGGCGTGAAACCGCCCTCGTGCTCGGCGATCTTTTCGGCGTTGAGCCAGATCGTCGCGTGGTAATTCACCGCTTCGAAGGCGAGGAAACGGCGAACGCCGGGCCGGACTTCGGCAGTGAAGGTCCGACGGAAATAGACCGGGCCGTCATACCACAGCAGCTCGGGCGCGTGGCTGTTCCAGTCGCGCGGCAGATCGATGGTGGGGCTGGAGTCCCAGTCATATTCCACCAGCGGGCCTTCCGGGCCGGGGGCGAGCGCGTTCCAGAAGGTGCGCCGCTGGTTGTTCCCGCGCTTCGCCGCATCGAAGGGATCGAGGATTAAGCGCCATTCGCCATCAAGGCTGATGCGCTGGCGGGCGGGAAGGTGCAGCAGGGGCCGGGCCTGTTCGCCGGGCGGCGTGACCGGCTGGGCGAGGGCAGCGCGCGGCGCGGCCAGCGTTACTGCGCCCAGCGCTGTCCCGGCGAGAAACTGGCGGCGCGCGATGCTCATTGCGGGAAGGCCTTGAGATAGGCGGCGAGGAACCGCACGGCGAAAGGATTGCCGAGATCGCGCTGGATCACCGCGCCGTTCTTCACCCGCAGCTCCTTCACCAGCCCGCGCAGGTTGGGATCGGGGTGTTCGGCGGGAAAGCGGTTGGCGATCAGCCAGCGCGCGGCGGCGTGGATTTGCGGCGCGAATTCGGTGTGACCCAGCTGGTGGAGATCGAGCCACAGCAGCCCGGCAAAGGCCGTGGCCGATCCGGTGGGGGCGTTGCGCCCGCGCTGGCCGCTCGTATTCTGTTCGTAATCGAACCGGCCGTCGGCCTCCATCAGCGCTGCATTGGCGCGTGCGGTGGCAAGGGCGCTCTCCAGCAGCGTAGGATCGCCCGTGACCCGGTAGGCGCGCAGCATTGCCTCGGCATTCCACGTGTTGAAGCGCGGGTGAACCGTCCCATTGGCGGGGTTATTGGGTTCGAACGCCATCCAGAACCCGCTGGGCGATTGCCGTTCAGCGGTGCGGCGGGCGAGATCGAAATGCGCTTTGCACAGCCATGCCTCGCCGCTGTGCTCGCACGCATCGAGGAAAGGGGAGCCTTCGATATTGGGCCGCGCGACCTGCTCCACACTGGCCTGTGCGACATCGTGATGCGGCGACCTGTCGGTCCAGATCCGGCCCGTGGCGGGGTCGAGGATGTTGTAATAGAGCCCCGGATGGCCCGGCACCTGCATGTTGCGCGCGAGCCACATGATCGCGGAAGTGGCGACATCGGCGTAGCGCGGATCGCCGGTTGCGCGGCTCAGCCGGAACAGCCCCGGCGTGCCGTTGCCTACGGTGGTAAAGTTGATGAGCGGTCCGAGCCGGTCACCATGCGCGGCATTGATCATGCCCTTGAACGGGCCGTCCTTCAGCTCCAGCCCGATCCACCAGTCCCCCGCAGCCCGCGCGCGGGCGAGGTAGCGCGCATCGCCCGTCACCTCATGCGCCGCGAGCAGCGCCTCGATCATCTGGCCAGTGTGCCAGGCGACCTCATACTCCCGCCATTCCCCCGTCGCCCAGTGATAATCCCCGCGCGCGCGGCCCTGCTCGTCCATCAGGCGTGTCGCCATCGCGTCGGTGATTTCGACGATAGCCGCGCGCACATCGGCAGCGGGCACGGGATGCGCCTGCGCGGGAACGACCGCCATCAGCGCCGCGACCAAGGCTAGTAGGCTGCGCCAGGCACCCATGGCACGAACTCCTCTTCGCCGAGATCATTCTCTTCGGATTTGGTCGGCCGGCCGCTGGCAGCCGCGATCAGGGCGGCGAAAATTGCCTCGCCCAATTCGTCCAGCGTCGCCGCCCCGGTGATCAGCCGCCCGCAATCAATGTCGATATCGTCGGCCATGCGCGCGGCAAGCGCACTGTTGGAGGCGAGCTTCAGCGTCGGCGCGGGTTTCGATCCGAACACCGAACCGCGCCCGGTGGTGAAGGCGATGAGGTTCGCTCCGCCCGCGATCTGCCCGGTCGCCGAGCAGGGGTCGTATCCCGGCGTATCCATGAAGGTGAGGCCGGGCGCGGTGATCGGCGCGGCATAATCGATCACTGCGCTGAGCGGCGATGTCCCCGCCTTGGCAACCGCGCCGAGCGATTTTTCGAGGATCGTGGTGATCCCGCCCGCGATATTGCCGGGCGACGGGTTGTTGTTGAGGCTTTGCCCGTCACCCCGCGCGTAATCCAGCCACCAGTCGATCCGCGTGCGCAGCGCGTCAGCGATGGCGGCATCGCGCGCGCGTTCGAGCAGCAGGTTCTCCGCGCCGAAAATCTCCGGCGTTTCGGACAGGACCACCCGGCCTCCCGCTGCCACCAGCAGGTCTGCCGCTCGGCCCAGCGCGGGGTTGGCTGTGATCGCGGAATAGCCGTCGGATGCGCCGCATTGCAGGCCCAGCGTAAGGTGCGCCGCATCGGCGGGTGCGCGCCGGGCGGCGTTGGCGATAGGGAGCATCGCCTCCACCTCGGCGATCCCGGAGGCGATGGCGGCCCTCGTGCCGCCTGCGTCCTGAATGGTGAGGCTGCGCAGCATTGGGCCGGGGGAGAGGCCCTGATCGGTCAGCAGCGGATCGATCTGGTTGACCTCGCACCCCAGCCCGGCGATCACCACGCCTGCGAAATTGGGGTGGCGGGCATAGCCGCCGATGGTGCGGCGCAGGTTCGCCATCCCGCGCCCCTCCTTCGCCATGCCGCAGCCCGACATGTGACTGAAGGCGATCACGCCATCGACATGGGGGAAGGGGGCGAGCCGTTCCGGGGTGAAATGCGCCGCAATCCGCCGCGCGACGCTGGCCGAACAATTGACCGAGGTGAGGATGCCGATGAAATTGCGCGTGCCCACCCGGCCATCGGGGCGGGTGTAGCCGAGGAATTCGGCCCGGCGCGGCGGCGGCTCGATGATGCGGCTGGCAATCGCGGGCGCGGCATCGCTGGCGGCGAAGGCGACATTGTGGATGTGGACATGCGCGCCCGCCCGGATGGCCGCGCTCGCCCGCCCGATCGGCTGGCCGAACTTGATGACAGGATCGCCCGCCTGATGCTGGCGGGCTGCGAACTTGTGCCCGGCGGGGATGGGTTCGGCGATGGTAACGCCCCCCACGGTCTCACCCGCCGCCAGCGGGGCGAGCGCGATGCCGACGCTGTCCTGCCCGGAGGCGAGAAGGTGGCGGGGCGGGGCGTTCATGCGCTGGCCGCCGCGAGGATCTGGCGGCGGAACCCGTCGGCCTTGCCGGTTTCGCCGAAGATCGCCCCGACATCGCACAGGCTTTCCGCCAACCGCGCAGCATCTCCCCCGGCGGCCTGAGCAAGCGGCACCAGCTGATCGGCGAGCGGATCGTTCACATGCGGCCCGGAAAGATGCGCCATCCACGCCGCAATCCCGCGCGCCGCAGCCGGCGCCTCATACCCGGCGGCCAGGCGATCCGCCACGGTCTGCACCAGCCGCTGCGGCAGTTTCTGCGATCCGTCCATCGCGATCTGCGCCAGCCGGTGCTCAAGCGCAGGGTTGGCGAAGCGCGCCAGCAGCGCGCGCGCATATTCCGCCGGATCGAAGCCCGGCATGGGCGGCAGGGTGGAGGCGGCTTCCTGCATCAGCGCGGTGACAGTCGCGGCAATGGCAGGGTCGGCAATCGCCTGATCGACGAATTCATATCCTCGCGCGAGACCCATGTAAGCGATGGTCGAATGGCTGCCGTTGAGCATCCGCAGCTTCGCCAGCTCCCTCGGGCGGACATCGTCCACCAGCTGCACCCCGAAGGCCGCAAGGTCGGGGCGGCCTGCGGCAAAGGCATCCTCGATCACCCACTGGGTGAAAGGCTCGGCCTTCACCATCCCGTGATCTTCGCACCCCAATCGCGCGGCGAGCGCGGCGCGGTCGGCTTCGGTGGTGGCGGGCACGATCCGGTCGACCATGGTGGCGGGGAAGGTGACGTTGGCCTCGATCCACTCCGGCAGAGACGGGGCGGAAAGGAGCGCGAATTCCCGCACCACCCGCGCCAGCACCGCGCCGTTATGGGGCAGGTTGTCGCAGCTCAGCACGCTGACCGGCCCCGCGCCGCCCGCCCGCCGCGCCGCCAGCGCCGCCGCCAGATAGCCAATGGCAGAGCGTGGCGAATTCGGGTTGGCCAGATCATGCGCAATGTCGGGATGCGCGGGGTTGAGCGCGCCGCTTGCCGGATCGTGGCAATAGCCTTTCTCGGTCACGGTCAGCGAGATGATCCGCACATCGGGATGCGCCATCGCCGCGATCACCGCTGCCGGGTTTTCCGCGGCGACCAGCACCCGCTGCACCGCGCCGATCACCCGCAGCCGGTCCCCGCCGCCATCGCGCGTCACAAGGGTGTAGAGCCCGTCCTGCGGCTCCAGCTGATCGCGCACGCCGGGCGAACGCAGCGAGACGCCGGTGATGCCCCAGCGATGATCCCCCGCCGCCAGCGCCCGGTCGATATAATCGGCCATATGCGCCCGGTGGAACGCTCCGATGCCGAGATGCACGATCCCGGTTTTCACCCCTGCGCGGTCATATCCGGGGGGTGTCACATCGGGCGGCAGATCGGCCAGCGCGGCGCGGGACAATCGCCTCACAGTCTGTAAGCCCGCTTGGCGAGATTGTAGGTGAGATCGGCCGCCAGCTCGGCCGCCTCGTCCTCGTCCAGCCGGTGATCGGCGACCAGTTCGGCCAGCCACCCGCAGTCCATCCGCCGGGCAACATCGTGGCGCGCAGGGATCGAGAGGAATGCGCGGGTATCGTCGTTGAAGCCGACAGTGTTGTAGAAGCCCGCCGTCTCGGTGGTCATCTGGCGGAAACGGCGCATGCCTTCAGGGCTGTCGTGGAACCACCAGCTCGGCCCCAGCTTGAGGCAGGGATAGTGGCCCGCCAGCGGTGCCAGCTCACGCGCATAGACACTTTCGTCGAGCGTGAAGAGGATGATTGAAAGCCCCGGCTCGTTGCCGACCACATCGAGCAGCGGGCGCAGCGCGTGGACATAATCGGTGCGGGTGGGAATATCCGCGCCCTTGTCCCGCCCGAAGCGCGCGAACAGCTGGGCATTGTGATTGCGGCACGATCCGGGGTGGATCTGCATCACCAGCCCGTCATCAAGACTCATCCGCGCCATCTCGGTGAGCATCTGCGCGCGGAAAAGCTCAGCGTCTTCGCCGCTGGCCCCGTGGCGGATGCGGGCGAACAGCGCCTCGGCTTCGGCGGGGGCAAGGTTCGCGGTGCGCGCGGTGGGGTGGCCGTGATCGGTCGAGGTCGCGCCCATCGCCTTGAAGAACACCCGGCGCTGGCGGTGCGCGGCGAGATAGCCGTGCCAACTGGCCGTATCCTCGCCCGTCAGTTCGGCCAGCAGCCCGAGGTTTTCGGCAAAGCCTTCATATTCGGGATCGACCACGCCGTCGGGGCGATAGGCGGTCAGCACCCGGCCCTGCCAACCGCCGTGCCGCGCGTTTTCGGCCCGGATCGTCTGGTGGTGCGCCAGATCGTCCAGCGCGCCTTCGGTCGTGGTGATGACTTCGATATTGAACCGGTCGAACAGCGCGCGCGGCCGGAATGCATCGGCCTGCAAGGCTGCGTCGATAGTGTCGTAGTAATGCCGCGCGGTCTCTGGCGTCAGCGTCACCTCCAGCCCGAACACCTCGGCAAACACCCAGTCGAGCCAGCTGCGTGACGGCGTGCCGCGGAACAGGTGGTAATTCGCCGCCAGAATGTCCCACGCATCGCGCGGGTCGACATCAGCGCGGCTGCCATCGGCGCGCCGCACGCCAAGCCGATCAAGGCCGATGCCCTGCGAATAGAGCATCCGATAGACGTAGTGATCGGGTTCGATGAACAGCGCCGCCGGGTTCTCGAACGGGGCGTTGCCCGCAAACCACGCCGGATCGGTGTGCCCGTGTGGGCTGATGATCGGCAGCCCCGCGATCTCAGCATAAAGCCGCCGGGCGATGTCGCGCGTGCGCGGTTCGGACGGGAACAGCCGGTCGGGATTGAGGGCAAGGGGTTTGGTCACGGGAATCTCTCTGTAGGTGCGGGTGTGCGGAGTGGACGCGCGCAGGTGCAGGCGCGTCAGCCGGTCTTGGCGAACCGCGAACGACGCTCGGCCACCTTGGCCTTGGCTTCTTCCAACGCTTCGACCTCGCTCGCATCGAGCAGGTAATTGAGCACCCGCCCCAGGTGATCGCGCATCGCCGCGCGCGCGGCGGCGGGGTCGCGCTGTTCCAATGCGGCAACGATGGCGGCATGTTCGTCGATCACCGGCTTGTTGCCCTTGTCGCGGCTCTTTTCGAACATCCGCACGCATTGCGGGGAACGGTTGCGGATCGTCCAGAGGTGCTGCACCGCCGCCTCCAGCGCGCCGTTGCTGCTAATCCGGGCGATGGTTTCGTGCAACTGCCGGTCGATCAGCTCGCCTGTCCCGGCACCGCTGCGGTTGGCCTTTTCCATTTCGGCGAGCAGCCGCTTGAGCGCGGCGATATCCTCATCGGTCGCATGCAGCGCCGCCTGCGCGGCAACCTCGCCTTCGATCAGGATGCGCGCCTCGGTCAGCTCGAAGGCCCCGATATCGAGATTGGCGACGCCCAGATCGACCTGCTTGCCGGTGACATAGACTCCCGATCCGACCCGCACATCGACAAGGCCTGACAGTTCGAGCGCGATGACGGCTTCACGAATGGTCGTGCGGCTGACATCATACTGCTGCGCCAACTCGCGTTCGGCCGGGAGTCGTTCGCCGACCGCATAGGTGCCGGCCGCGATCGCCTTGGCCAGCTTTTCGGCGGCGACCTGATAGAGGCGGGCGGATTTGGGGGCGGGTGAGGGCGGGGCCATGCTGATGCTTCCGTAAATTGGTCCAGTCAATTTGACTGACATTGACAGTCCAATTATCACGGCTATAGCCCGTGTGCAAGGTTCCTGTCGCGTGGTCTCCCCCCCGCGCAGCGCCGCCAACGGGAAGGGTTGTGTGTCTTGAAGATCGTCTCCGCCAAGGTTGTGGTCTGTTCTCCCGGCCGCAATTTCGTGACTCTGAAGATCGAAACCGATCAGGGCGTTTACGGGATCGGCGATGCGACCCTCAACGGGCGCGAGTTGGCGGTGGTCTCCTACCTCGAAGACCACGTCGTCCCCTGCCTGATCGGCATGGACCCGCGCCGGATCGAGGATATCTGGCAGTATCTCTATCGCGGGGCCTACTGGCGGCGCGGGCCGGTGACGATGCGGGCCATTGCTGCGGTCGATGTGGCGCTGTGGGATATCAAGGCCAAGATGGCCGGAATGCCGCTCTATCAGCTGATGGGCGGGCGCAGCCGTGATGGGGTGATGGTCTATGGCCACGCCAATGGCAGCGACATTGCCGAAACGGTCGAAGCGGTCGGCCAGTATATCGACATGGGATACAAGGCGATCCGCGCGCAGACCGGGGTGCCGGGGATCAAGGACGCTTACGGCGTCGGGCGCGGCAAGCTCTATTACGAGCCCGCCGATGCGGCGCTGCCTTCCGTTACCGGGTGGGATACGCGCAAGGCGCTGAATTACGTGCCCAAGCTGTTCGAGGAACTGCGCAAGACCTACGGTTTCGATCACCACCTGCTGCACGATGGCCACCACCGCTATACCCCGCAGGAAGCCGCCAATCTCGGCAAGATGCTGGAGCCCTTTCAGCTGTTCTGGCTGGAGGACGTGACGCCGGCAGAAAATCAGGAAGCCTTCAAGCTGATCCGCCAGCACACCGTCACGCCGCTGGCGGTGGGCGAAATCTTCAATTCGATCTGGGATGCCAAGGATCTCATCCAGAACCAGCTGATCGACTATATCCGCGCCACCATCGTCGGGGCGGGCGGGTTGACGCATCTGCGCCGGATCGCCGACCTTGCGGGGCTCTACCAGATCCGCACCGGCTGCCACGGGGCGACTGATCTTTCCCCCGTCACCATGGGCGCAGCGCTGCATTTCGATACCTGGGTGCCCAATTTCGGCATTCAGGAATATATGCGCCACACGCCGGAAACCGATGCGGTGTTCCCGCATGATTACCGCTTCGAGGCTGGCTACCTGTATTGCGGGGAGCGCCCCGGCCACGGGGTCGACCTCGACGAGGCGCTGGCGGCGAAGTATCCCTACAAGCCCGCTTTTCTCCCCGTCGCCCGGTTGCAGGACGGCACGATGTGGAACTGGTGATGCGTGCCCCGCAGGTTCTGTGCTTCGGCGAAGCGATGCTGGAACTGAGCCGCAGTGATGCGGACAATTGGCGCATGGGGGTGGCGGGCGATACCTTTAACGTCGCGGTCTATCTGCGGCGGCTGGGGTGCGATGCGGGTTTCATGACCGCGCTTGGGGCAGATGATTTCAGCGCCGACATCAAGGCCGCGATGGCGCGCGAGGGGCTGGGGGCGGCGTGGTGCCTGACCCACCCGACCCGTGCCCCCGGCCTCTATGCCATCCGGCTCGATGAAGCCGGCGAGCGCAGCTTTGCCTATTGGCGCGAGGCTTCGGCGGCGCGGGCGTTCTTCGATTGCGAGGGGGCTGAGGCGTTGCTGGCGGCGGCGGGCGGGTGCGGGGTGCTGTATCTGTCCGCGATCACGCTTTCGCTGTTCGATGAGGCAGGGCGTGCACAGGTCGCCGCGCTGGCGAAGGCGGGTCGCAGGCAGGGCATGCGCGTGGCGTTCGACAGCAATTATCGCCCGCGCGGCTGGGCCGATGCGGCCACCGCAGCACGGGCGATCGAGGGGCTGGCCGGGGCGATCGACATTGCCCTGCCGACCTTCACCGACGACGTCGCCCTGTTCGGCGAACCCGACCCCGCCGCCTGCGCCGCGCGCTGGCACGCCATGGGCGCAAGCGAGGTGGCGGTGAAACTGGGGGAGGAGGGCGCGTTGGTCTCGGCCCCCGAAGGATCGGCGGTGGCGCCCGCGCAGACCGTCGCGCAGGTCGCCGACACCACCGGGGCGGGGGACAGCTTCAACGCCGGTTATCTCGCTGCGCGCGAGGCAGGCCACGCCCCGCGCGAGGCTGCTGCCATCGGCGCGGCGCTGGCTGCGGCGGTGATCCGCCACCCCGGCGCGATCATTGCACCCGATGCCATGCCGGGCACCAGCCCGCAGGCGCTGCTTGGGTCGGCTCAAGCCGCATGATGCGCGCGCTTGACAACGCTTGTCGCTCCATGCGCGATCTTGCGGGCGTTTGGCAGATCGCCTTCGATCCCGAGGACATAGGGGAGGCGCTGGGCTGGCACCTCGGCCTCGCCCCTGAAAGGAGCCTGCCGATCGCTGTCCCCGGCAGCTGGAACGAACAGCTCGCCGAGGCGGGGTACATGAACTACGTCGGCAGCGCCTGGCTGGAAACGCGCTTCTGGCTCCCCCCGCTGGCGGCGGGGCAGGAGGCGGTGCTGCGCTTCGGTTCGGTGGATTACCACGCCGAGGTCTGGATCAACGGCCAGCCCGCAGGGGCCAGCGGCGCGGCGATGCTGCCGTTCGAAGTGCCGCTCGACGGGTTGGCCGAGCCGGGCAGCGAAGTTCGCCTCGTGGTGCGCGTTTCGAACATGCTCCCCATCGACGGCCCGACCCAGCGGGTCACGCGCGAGGACTACGCCGCCGAGGGGCGTTATCGCGACGAATATCTGCCCGCCGTGCGGTTCGATTTCTTCCCCTTTGGCGGGATCAACCGCCCGGTGCATCTGATCATCCGGCCCATTGAGGGCCTGCGCGATTATCGCCTGGCGATCGACACCGAAGCGGTCGGGGTGCGCTGTTCGCTGCTGGAAGGCCAGCGGCTGGTGGCGCGCCTGTCCGGCTTTGGCGGGACATGGGAGAGCGAGGGCGAGGGCGCGGAAGTCCAGCTGCGGCTGGCCCCCGATCCCGTGCGCTTGTGGTCGCCCGAGACGCCCCATCTCTACACCCTCCAGCTCGATATCCACGCCGCCGATGGCGCGCTGATCGACCGGGTGAGCCAGCGTGTGGGCCTGCGCAGCTTTGCGGTGGAAGGCACGCAGGTCATGCTCAACGGCGCGCCTTATGTGCTGAAGGGCTTCGGCAAGCACGAGGACAGCCCGATCCATGGCCGGGGCCTCAACCCCCCGCAGATGATCAAGGATTTTGCCTTGCTCAAGTGGTGCGGGGCCAATTCGGTGCGCACCTCGCACTACCCCTATGCCGAGGAATTCCTCGATCTGGCGGACGAGGTGGGCATTCTGGTGATCGACGAGGTGTTTTCGATCAACCTCGACTTCCGCAAGGTGAACGCGGCCACGCTGGCGGCGCACAAACAAGCCGTGGCGGAGCTGATCGCGCGCGACATCAACCGCACCTGCGTGATCGCCTGGAGCCTCGCCAACGAGCCGGGCTATCTCGCCGAAAGCGAATACCGCACGCAGTCGCCCGCCTATTGGCGCGAACTTTTCGCCCATGCCCGCACGCTCGATCCATCGCGCCCGCTCACCCATGCCAATGTCGGTTATGCGGGCAATGATGATCCCGCCTTTGCCGAGGCTGATCTGCTGATGATCAACCGCTATCACGGCTGGTATTCCGAACCCGCGCAGCTGGACCGGGCGGTGGCGCGGCTCAACGCCGACTTCGACGCCATCGCCGCCCACGGCAAGCCGATCCTTGTCGCCGAGTTCGGGGCGGACGCGCTGGCCGGGCAGCACGCCAGTTACGATCAGCTGTTCACCGAGGAATATCAGGCCGCCTTCATCCGCGCCTATTGGCAGGCGATCATGGCCCATCCGGCGGTGGTGGGCGGCCATATCTGGGCCTTCGCCGATTTTCGAACCGCGCAGCATGGGCGGCGGGTGGTCCACAATCTGAAGGGCGTCTTCACCCGCACGCGCGAGCCGAAGATGGCCGCATGGGCGGTGCGCGGGTTGTGGCGCGATGAAGGCTGAAGCCCCGATCAGTACGGGAGCCAAGATCGGATGGGCGGCGGGGGATTTCGGCTTCAACATCTTCTGGCAGGCGCTCAACCTGCTGATGATGCCGTTCTATACCGATGTGCTCGGCCTTGCCCCTGCGCTGGCGGGAACGGTGTTTCTGGTGGCAAGCCTGTGGGACGGGTTTGCCGACACCATCATCGGCGCGATCACCGATCGAACCCGCAGCCGCTGGGGCTCCTATCGGCCCTATCTGGTCTTCGCCTCGCCGGTCCTGGTGATCGCCTTTGTCGCCGCCTTCCTGACGCCGGAGGCTGGGCAGACCGGGCTGTTCATCTATGCCCTGCTGTCGCAGATTTTCCTGCGCACGGCCTATTCGCTGGTCTCAATCCCTTACAGCGCACTGTCGGCCCGCATCTCGCAGGACGCAAACGAGCGAGCGAGCATGGCGGGCTGGCGCATGGTGTTTGCCTTTGCGGGCGGCGCGGCGGTGACCTTCGCCATGCCGCGCCTGATCGTCGCCTTCGGCGGGGGCGGGAGCAATGCGACCTATGTGATCGCGGCGGCGCTGACCGGGGTGGTGAGCCTACCGTTCTTCTGGCTGGTGTTCGCCAGCACGCGCGAACCTCAACGGCTGGTGGAGGCCAATCCCGCCGGGGTCTCGATCGCCGCGACGCTGGCCGACTTTGCCGAGGCCTTGCAGATGGTGCGGCAGAACGGGCCGTTGATGCGGATTTTCGCCTGCATCATCATTTCCAGCCTCGCCTTCACCATGACCAACAAGTGCCTCGCCTATTACGTCGAATACTACCTTGGGCGGGAGGATCTGGTGCCTTCGCTGGTGCCGTTTGCGCTGGTGGTGAACCTCGCCTGCGCGCCGCTGTGGGCGTGGGTGGCGCGGCGGACGAGCAAACGCAATGCGTGGCTCTATGCCAACGCGCTGAGCATTGTCGCCTACACGCTGTTCTTCGCCGTGCCGACCACCGATCCCCTGCTGGCAGCCTTGTTCATCGCGCTGATTTCGGCAGGGAATGTCGCCTATCAGGTGCTTTTCTGGGCGATGCTGCCCGATACAGTCGAATACAATGCCTGGAAAACCGGGCAGCGCCACGATGCCAAGGTGTTCGGCTTTGCCTCCTTTGCCAAGCAGCTCGCACTGGGGCTCAATGGGGCTCTGCTGGGGGTACTTTTGGGCGCGATCGGCTACGTTCCCAATACGGTGCAGAGCGAGGCGACGCTGTGGGGCCTCAAGGCGATAATGGCGATCATCCCGCTGACGGGGGTGATCCTGTCGGCGGGCCTGATCTGGGGCTACCGCCTCGATCAGGCCGAACATCGCCGTCTGATGCGCGAAACCGCAGGTTAGAGCTTGCGCGCGCGCTTCCAGATGACGGGGTCATATTCGATCCCCCAGCCGGAGCCGAGCGGCACGGGAACCCCGCCATTGATCGGTGACAGCACCGGGCTGTGCGCAAAATCCAGCTTGTCCTCTCGCGAACGGTACTCCTGAAAGCCCCACAGGTTCGCAGCGCCCGAGCACAGATGCAGCATCGGCGCGCTGTCGGCCCCGTTGCGGGGAAAGTGGGGGTTGTAGTGCAGCCCGGCCGAGCGGCCCATGTCCATGATCGCAAGGTTTCGGAAGATGCCCCCGGCATACATCGGATCGGGCTGGATCGCGTCGAAGGCACGGTTGGCGATGAGCCAGCGCCAGCGTTCCAGCGCGTAGTCATTCTCCCCGCCTGCAACCTTAAGCCTGTAACCCCGCTGCCGGATCGCGGTGGAGAGCTGGGCGGTCATCTCGAAATCTTCGAACGGACACGGCTCCTCGAACAGGGCGACACCGTGGTCTTCCAGCATCGCCGCAATTTCCAGCCCCATCGGTAGATCATAGGCACCATTGGCATCGGCATAGATCGTCATGTCGTCGCCGAACGCCTTGCGCAGCCCGGCGATCACCGCCTCGCTTCGACCCGGCTGCATATCGGTGTTGTAGCCCATCCGCCGCCCGATCTTGACCTTGACGCAGCGTGCACCGGTCTCCGCGACCCGTTGTTCAAGATGGGCAATCTCCGCCTCGGGCGATGTGTCGCGCTTGTTCGAGGACATGTAGATCGGGATCGCGCGGTGCAGCACCGGCCCGATCAGCGCAGCGCAGGGCTGGTGCAGGGTCTTGCCGAGCATGTCCCAGATCGCGACCTCGACCTGTCCAAGGGTGGCCCAGTAGGGCAGGCCCGCATATTCATAATCCTCGCGCGCGGCCCGTCGGATGGTGTTGGCGAGGTCGCGGGCGTCGGTGCCGATGAAGCGCGGCACGGCAAAATCGCGGAAGAACTGCCCGGTGTGTTCGACCTTGGTGGAAGCGCGCACCACCCCTTCGGCCCCGTCCTCGCTGAGGACGCGCACCAGCACCGTCTCGCTGTTGGGTAACTGGTAGAGATCGACCGAGCGGATCGTAACCTTCTCGGTCAGCAAGGCGCGGAAATCGGGGTGCGGCGGGGAAGCGGGCGGAAAGGCGAGCTGGCCTGCGGCATCGGGGCGCGCGAAAATGCCCTGCGCGGCGGCGGGCGCGGCAAGCCCTGCGGCGGCGGCCCCCGCAAGGAAGGTGCGGCGCGACAGGCTCATGGGCTGGCTCCCTCGATCACGATATTGCGCGAATCCGGCGTGGCGATGACCGGACGTGCATCTTCGGGGCTGGCCGCCTGCACATCCACCCCCGAAAGCCGCGCGCCATCGACGGAGCCGAGCACGATATGGGCATCGACTCCCGAGTAATCGGGCGAACCGGGGACGGGCTGAAAGGTGCGGTTGCCGCGTGGCTTGCCGGTCAGGTCGGGAAGGCGTTGCGCATCGCTGACCCGCATCCGAATGTCCGTCATGGTGAGGTCCGTCACGGGCGAGGCAGGGTGCCCGCCGATCATGATGTTCCCTCCCGTGGTGATATCGACTCCGTCGAAGGTCAGGCCTGAAATCCGGCCGAGCGGGCGGGGCGCAGCGGCGCCTTGCTGATCGGGCGTATCAGCCCGGTCGTCGATATCGACGAAGATGGGGTAGTGGCGCGGATGCCGCCCCCCGGTGGCGATCCGCACATTGCTGAAGCGGATATTCTCGTAAACGCCGCCGTGGATCATGAACATCGCGATGCCATAGCGCGAATTGGTGATTGTGATGTCGGAAAACAGGCTGTCGCGCATCCCCGAGGATGATCGCGTGCCAAACTTGATCGCGCCGTCGTCCGACTGGATCGTGCAATTGTCGACGATCAGCCGCTCGATCATCCGGCGGCGCATCTTGGGCACAATGCCATCATCGCCCACGGAAATCAGACAGTTTGACACCCGCACATCATGGGAATCGATGATCTGAAGGCCATCGGTGTTGGGGCTGTCGGCAGGTGCGGTGAGGGTGACGCCGTCGATCACCACATTGTCGCAGTCCATCACCCCCATCAGGAACATCGGCGTATCGCGCACGGTGATGTCGCGCACCTTCACGTTGCGGCAGCCCAGGACGATCAGGCCAAAGCGGATGCGGTCGCGGTCCTCCTTGCCCCAATAGGCCGGGCCGGAGCCGTCGATGGTGCCGAGCCCGAAGATTTCGACATTCTCGACGCCCGCGCCGATCACGAACGGACGGTGCGTGCCGCTTTCATGCAGCGCGGGGTGCGGCGGGAATTGGGCGAGATCGGGCGAGGCGCGCAGCACCGCGCCGCCCGCCAGATGCAGCCGCAGGTTCGATACCAGCGTCACCTGCCCCAGATCCCATGTCCCTGCCGGAACCAGCACAGTCTGGCTGCGCGCGGTGCAATCGGCGATGGCTCGATTGAACGCGGCGGTATCGAGCGCGCCATCATCCGCCCGCGCGCCATAGGCGGCGACCGAACAGGATGCATCCACCGGCCCTGACGATTGCGCCGCAGCGCACCCCGCACTCAACGCCGCTGCGGCGCTGAGGATTGTGCGCAACCGCATGAGACATCTCCCTTGACGCAAAACTGAAAAACTGGTTTAGACCGATAACAATAAATTGGTTGGACCAAAAAACCAGTAATTGTCAAGGCTGCGAGGCGGCTTGATACAGGGGAAGAGGCATGAATTTTGCGATAAAGGCGCTGATTGGCGTGTCCACTTTCGGGCTGACCCAGCCACTCCTGGCGCAAGAAATGGCGGCCAGCGCACAGCCTTCGGAAGACGCGGACGCGCCGGCAGAAGAGATTATCGTCAGCGGCGTGCGCGGTTCGATCCGCGAGGCGGTCGAGATCGAGCGGCAGGCCGTCACGGTCGTTTCGGTCATCACCGCCGACGATGCCGGGCAGTTCGCCGATCAGAACGTGGCAGAATCGCTCCAGCGCATCGCCGGTGTCACCATCAACCGCGTGGAAGGCGAAGGCCGCACCATTCAGGTGCGCGGGCTCAGCAGCAATTTCAATCAGGTCGTCATCAATGGCGCGCAGATTGGATCGTCCGATGTCGATGGCGGGCGTTCGGTCTCGCTGGATATCATTTCGTCTGACCTGCTCGGCGGCATTCAGGTCGCCAAGTCGCTGACGCCGGACATGGATCAGGATTCGCTCGGCGCGCAGGTCAACTTGCTGACGCTTTCCGCATTCGACCGGGATGGCACCACCGGGCGGTTCCGGGCCGAAGGCGGTCTGACCGAATACGCGACCGAGCCGAGCTACCGCTTCACCGGCGACTTTACCACCAGGCTGATGGACGACACGCTCGGGATCGCTGTCGCCGCAACCTATTCGCTGCGCAACATCCAGTCCGAAGAGGTGCGTTCGCCCGATCCCAACGCCTGCTGCGCCCTCATCAGGACGGGCGGACGCGATGTGCCCACGGCGGTGCCGCTGGGCGATTCCCGGCTCCCGACTGCGACGGCCCCCATCCTCGTCCCGCGTATCGTCGACCAGCGCCTCAAGAACAACGAGCGCGAGCGCATGGGCGGCACGTTCCAGATCGATTACCGCCCGGATGACGACAACCGCTGGCAACTCACCGTGATCGGTGCGCAGATCAAGGATGCCGACCTGCGCCAGCAGAACGAGTGGGAAGTCGGTCAGACAGTGATCAACCAGCCCACTGTGCGCACGGGTTCGGCGCAATACACCACCCGGCTGGAGCGGCAGGTCTTTTTCCAGGACAGCACCGACCGCGTGTATGGCGGGAATTTCTACGGCGAGAACACCTTCGCCGACACATGGACCATCAGCTACGGCGCGGATTATTCGAACAACCGCTTTACCCTGCCCGATGGTCTGCGGGGTCGGTTTGCGACCGGCAACACCATCCCCATCCAGGTGGATTTCGACGAGAGCCAGGCCTTGGTCACGGTCCTCAACCCGGCCAACCTGACTGCGGCGGGATCGGCCTTCAATCAGCTGCTGATCATAGACGAGCGCCGCACGGATGAAATCTGGTCGGTGTTCGGCAATATCGAGCGGCGGTTCGCGATCGGCGAGAATGAGGCTTCGCTGAAGGCGGGCGCAAAGTATCGCAGCCGCACCAAGGTGATCCGGCGCGGTGAGCGTTCGGTCAATCCGACCAATTCGGCCAACCGCCCGATCACCACGGCGGCGGGCATTCCGCAGAACCTCGGCCCGCTCAGCCCGGTGCGTCCGGAGAATGCCAATTTCCCCGGCTTCTTCGAGTTCCCTGACCCGGCCGCCGTGCGCCCGATCCTTGAACAGACGCGCGCCTTGCTCAACCTTCAGCCCATCGACGTGCGGCGCGACTTTGATTTTTCGGAAGACGTGCTGTCGGCCTATGTGCAGGGTCAGATCGATTTCGGCAGCAATGTGACCCTGATCGGCGGGGTGCGCATGGAGCGGACCGAGTTCGTGTCGTCCGGGCTGGTTGCCGAAACCGTCGAACGGGATGGGGTCGACCTGCCGCCCCCGGGTCAGGCCGGGCCGACCAGCGTTGCCACACAGCGCACCGATTTCTTCCCCTCGATCCACCTGCGGGCCGATCTGACGGACACGGTCGTCGGCCGCCTCAGCTACAGCCGCGGGCAGGTGCGTCCGACCTTCGGCGATGCCCGCAATTTCCAGGAGATCGAGACGATCCAGGTGACGCAGGGCGGGCAGGTGCGCACCATCGAGCGCATTCTGGACGGGGGCAATCCGCTGCTCGAACCGCTGATCGCTGACCAGTTCGATGCCACGCTCGGCTGGTATCCCACCCGCCTGACGTCGTTCACGGCGGCTGCTTTCTACAAGCGTCTCAACGGCCCGTTCATTTCGGCGCAGTTCGAGGGCGCCAACGTAGCAGCCTTCGGCCTCACCCCGCTTGATCCCGCCACTGGCATCGGCTTCTCGGAAGCCGACACGGTGGGGAATGGCGGCAGCGGCAAGCTTTACGGGGTGGAGCTGGGGGCCAACCAGTTCTTCAGCGGTCCTTTCGAAGGCTTCTTCGTCACCGGCAACCTGACGCTGATCAAGGGCGAGGCGCGTTCGGCGGTCATCCGCAACAACGAAGCCCTGCGCCTTGAAGATCAGGCCAGCGTCGTCGCCAACCTGTCGGGCGGTTTCGAGAATGACCGCGTCACGATGCGCCTTTCGGGCACCTACACCGGCTCGCGCCTCGAAGGGGTCGATTCCGGGACAGCGGTGCTCGACACGATCCGATCGCCGTTCCTGATCGTCGATGCCAATTTCCGGTTCAATGCGACAGAGCGCCTGCAAATCTATCTCGACATCGTCAACATCACCAACGAGATCGATTTCCGCTTCACGCGCGGGATCGACGGGGCCGGCATTGTTGATCGCACGTCCGATTTCGGGCGGACGTTTCAGCTTGGCGTGTTGATGAACTTCTAAGCCCGAACGGGCCGGGACAGAGGGGTGGTTGTGGCGCAGATGACACGTCATCGCTGGGTGGTGTGCGCCCTGTTGTTTGCCGCAACCACGATCAATTACATTGATCGCCAGGTTATCGGCCTGTTGAAGCCGACCCTGACAGCCGAATTTGGACTGTCCGAACTCGACTACGCCAATGCCGTGTTCGCGTTTCAGGCGGCCTATGCGATCGGGCTTGTCACCATGGGGTGGCTGATCGACAAGGTCGGCGTGAAGTGGGGCTATGCGCTGGCGGTGGCGTTCTGGAGCGCGGCCGGGATGGCCCATGCGGCAGCAACCGGGATCGCCGGATTGCTCGCCGCGCGCTTTGCCTTGGGTCTCGGCGAGGCGGGCAACTTCCCCGCTGCCGTCCGCACCACGGCCGAATGGTTCCCCAAGAAGGAACGCGCGCTGGCGGTGGGGTTGTTCAATTCCGGATCGAATGTCGGGGCGATCATCACGCCGCTGATGGTGGCTTACATCGTCGTGACGCTGGGACTGGGCTGGCAGGCGGCGTTCCTGATCACGGGGGCGCTGGGGTTCGTGTGGCTGGCGGTGTGGCTGTGGCTGTACCGTCCGCTGGCCGAACAACCGCGCGTCAGCGAGGCTGAGCGCGCGCATATCCTGTCCGATCCGATCGAGGCCGATACCCCGATCAAGTGGAGCGCGCTGGTGCGCCACCGCCAGACCTGGGCGTTCGCAATTGCCAAGTTCATGACCGATCCGATCTGGTGGTTCTTCCTGTTCTGGCTGCCGGATTTCTTCGGCAAGAATTATGGCCTCGATCTCAAGACCTTCGGCCCGCCGCTGATCGCGATCTATCTGCTGGCCGATGTCGGCAGCATCGGCGGGGGGTGGCTGTCATCGCGATTGATCGCGCGCGGATGGTCGGTCAATGCGGGGCGCAAGACGGCGATGCTGGTGTGCGCGGCCTGCGTCTTGCCGGTGAGCCTTGCGGTCTATGCTGAGAACCTCATGGTGGCCGTGGGAATCATCGGGCTGGCGGCGGCTGCGCATCAGGGTTGGTCGGCCAATCTTTTCACGCTCGCCTCCGATGTAATGCCGCGCCGGGCGGTCGGCTCAATCGTCGGCTTCGGCGGGATGGCGGGGGCGGTGGGCGGCATGCTGATGGCGCAATATGTCGGCGCGATGCTGGAAGGGGCGGGGAGCTATATGCCGATCTTCCTCGCCATTGGATCGGTCTACCTGATCGCGCTTGGCGTGATCCATCTGATCCTCCCCCGCCTTGACCCTGCCGATCTGTGACCGTCAGAGCGACATGGTCACCGCGTGCGGCGATGCGCGGGTTGTTCATGGCGGGCGTGGACGCTGCCCGGGCGCACCATCACCTGCCTGCGCATCTGCCCACTGATCGCCCGGCGGGACGGACTGCCATGATCGCGCTGGGCAAGGCCGCCGGGGACATGGCGCAGGTGGCGCTTCAGCGGATCGCGGTGGATCGTGGTTTGGTGGTCGTGCCGAAAGATGGCTTGCCGCCGGAGTTCCGCGCGCCGCCGCAGATCGCGGTGATCACAGCCTCCCATCCCGTACCCGACGCCCAAAGCATCCGCGCCGGACATGCCGCGCTGGCATTGGCGCGGGACCTAGGGCCCGGTGACCGCTTGCTGGTGCTGCTGTCGGGCGGCGGATCGTCCCTGATGACAGTCCCGCGCCATCCGCTGATGTTGACCGATCTGAATGCGGTGAATGATGCGCTGCTGCGCTCGGGCGCGCCGATCGGCGTCATCAACACCATCCGCCGCGCGCTGTGCGAGGTCAAAGGGGGCGGGCTCGCCGCTGCGGCCGGTAGCGCCGAGGTAATCACGCTCGTGTTGTCCGATGTGCCGGGCGACGATGTCGCAGCAGTCGCCTCGGGCCCGACGGTGGCGCAGCCCGGCGACGGGAACTGGCGCGACTTGGCGGCGCGTCATGGAATTGCCATCCCGGCGATCCCGGACAGCGAGGCACAGGCGGCGGGCCCGCGCGTGCAGCCGCCCCGCCTTGTCGCCAGTGCCGCAACGGCGCTGGCGGCGATGGCCCGCGCCGCACAGGGCATGGGCTTTACTCCGATCCTGCTGGGCGACGATGTTGAGGGCGATGCCGCCGAAGTGGCACAGCAGCACGCTGCGCTCGCCATCCAGCATGCGGCAAGCGGCACGCCTGTCGCGCTGCTTTCAGGTGGGGAAACCAGCGTGACGGTGACCGGCACGGGTGGCCGAGGCGGGCGCAACCAGACCTATGCGCTGGCGCTGGCCGTTGCGCTGGATGGGCACTCCCAGATCCATGCCTTCGCCGCAGACAGCGACGGGATCGACGGTAACAGCCCGCTTGCCGGGGCGATGATCTTTCCGAACACCCTTGCGCGGTGCCGCAACCGGGGCTGCGATCCAGCGCAGATGTTGGCCAGTCACGACACGACATCCGCATTCGAGCTGCTCGGCGACGGGCTCAGCACCGGTCCGACTTTCACCAACGTCAACGACCTACGTGCGATTCTCGTCGGCACACCTGGATGAGATCCTGCACCAACCCGGCTGAGCAGCAGTTGTGGCAAACCTTCGCGGTCAAATTTGGTCAATTGTCCAGATCATAGCCACGGGAATTTCCCATACCGCTTGGCTATCTCGCAGGACTATTTGCCCGCCGCAATAGACCCCCAAAAAGTGTCCGTTGAGCGATCCCTTTCGGACAACCATCGGCAAAGCTCCATTGCTGTTGCAGAGGGGTGCTTCTGATGGCGGAAACCGCTCTTTGAGACGCATTGAGGTAGCTATCCCACACAGGCGCTCATGTGGCTACTTTGCTCACTTGTGCCCAAGTTTGCATTTTGTTGAATTTCAGGGGCTCTCCGGCTAGAGTGTTGCCCTCGACCAATTCAGCAGGAGTGGGAGCCCGCATGACAGTCCAAGTCAACATCACGCCAAACGGCCGGATGAGCCTCCCAGCTGACATCCGAAAGCGGCTCGGGCTCGTCGGCGGCGGCGCGGTCTATCTGGATGAGACGCCGGACGGTCTGGTTCTGCGAACAGCCGCTCAGGCAGTGGCCCGCGCTCAGGCTTTGGCGAAGCAGTACACTGAAGGAAACCCAGAAGCGTCGGTCGAAGCATTCCTGGCCAAGCGCCGCGAGGATAGCGGCGAGTGAGCGAGATGGTACTGGACGCCTCCGCCCTCATCGCCATGCTGAAGGGAGAGAAGGGTGCCGACAAAGTCGCAGGAGCAATAGCAGACGCCAGGATATGCACGATCAACTATGCCGAGGTGGTCACCCACTTCATCCATCTTGGCATGCCTGAGCGCGAGGTCGATGCCATGCTCGATCCACTGCCGATGACGATTGTGCCGACGGATAAGGCACTGGCTCAAATGGCGGGGCGGTTGCGGGCCGTCACTGCCGATCACGGGCTATCGCTCGGCGACCGCTTCTGCCTTGCGCTGGCGCAACGCGATGGTCTTCCGGCTTGGACCAGTGATCAGAGCTGGAAGGCGGTCGCCGATGCCGTGAAAACCAAGGTCGTTGCTATTCGATGATTTCCAGAGGCGAGGGCAGGGCGGTTGCCCTTTCGATGGTGTTGCGCAGCCACAATCCTGCCTGGCAGCTTCAACGGGTTTCTCGCCAAAAGCGGAAATTCGCAAATCGACCCCGTTGCGGTCGTCGGAAAACCCGCTTTAGTTCAGCAATAGCTCGCGTCGGCATGTGGCGCATGTTCTGCCAGCCAAGCGAGCGCAGCCTGCACATCGTGTTCGCAAACGTCGTAGCAATCCTGCATGGCTACCACCCTGCCATCGCGGAAGCGCCAGAGGCTATGTGCCGAGAAGTGCAGCAACGGCTTATCCGCGAGCCTGTAAACACCCATTGCACGGGCACACACGACATCAGGCCCGAACTCGCGGACCCCGACACCAAACCACCAGCGTTGATCGAATTGTCGATCGAAACCGCTGATCGACTTGCGAAATCCGGCAATAACCTCGTCCACGCCGACGAGGTGGCAGTTAAAGGGCGCTCCTGAAACCGTGTAGGTGACATCATCGGCCAGCAGCAACCGAAGCGGGCTCCAGTCATCGCTATCCACCGCAGCGTCGAACGCAGAAATCCAGTTTTGCCAAAGTCCAATCATGAGCGCGTCCTCCTTGCACTACGGGATGGTGCAACAAAGTAATGGACTCAATTACCTCTACGTCATATTCGGCTGCCATGGCATTCGGCTCTGCTCTCGCTCGCCTCAGGCGCAGCCGCAGTTGGTCGCAGGAAGAGCTTGCGCACCGTGCAGGCGTTTCGCAGCGCCATCTTAGCTTTCTGGAAACGGGGCGCTCGCTT
>Ga0209278_1000434_pt1 | contig 33678 bp, 34 predicted proteins | sample JI81BgreenDNA_FD_187504 | JGI IMG/M metagenome (GOLD analysis project Ga0209278, IMG submission 187504) | Wastewater effluent complex algal communities from Wisconsin, to seasonally profile nutrient transformation and Carbon sequestration -... | ecosystem: Engineered > WWTP > Effluent > Algae...
GGGCCACGCCGGTGAGGTCGGGCACGAGGCATTCCACCTCGGTCACGCGCCGTTCGTTGAGCCAGTTTTCGAGATCGTTGAAAGTTTGCGGGGCACTCATGGCCGCTCCTGGTTGTCGTTCTGTGGTGTTGTCGCGGTGAGGAATCGGGGGCAGTCCGGGGCGTTCGCTAGGCCGGGGTCGCGCGGGCGAGGTCGCTGGCCTGCAGGCGCAGGCTGCGGCGCTGCCGGCAGGCGCGCCCGAAGGCGTCGAAAATCGCCGCGTAGAACGGTGTCTCCCAGCAGCGCCACTCGGGGTGCCACTGCGTGGCCAGCGCAAACGTGCGCGCCCCGCGGATGGCAAACGCCTCAACCAGCCCGTCTGGCGCGTGCGCCAGCGGCTCCAGCCCGTCGGCCAGGCGGTTGATGCCCTGACCGTGCAGCGAATTGACCATCGCCGTGGTGCCGCCGGCCCACTCGGCCAGCGGACTGCCGGCCACCAGCGTGACCGGGTGGCGCGGGGCGTATTGCTCGTCGGGCGGGCGGCCCTTGGGCTCGCGGTGATCGTTCAGGCCCGGCACGTCGTGCACCCGCTGGTGCAGCGTGCCGCCGAGGGCCACGTTGATCTCCTGGAAACCGCGGCAGATGCCCAGCAGCGGCACGCCCTGGTGCGCGCAGGCGCGCACCAGCGCCAGCGTCAGGTTGTCGCGCTCGGTGTCCAGCGGCAGGCTGGGGTCGGCCACCGCCTCGTCGAAATGCGAGGGATGCACGTTGGACGGTGAACCGGTGAGCATGACGCCGTCCACCAGCGACAGCAGTTCATCGATCTGGCCGGGATCGGCCAGCGGAAACATCACCGGCTGGGCCTGCGCACCGACCTTCACGGCCCGCGCGTACTTGTCGCCCAGCAGCAGGAAAGGCATCTGGTGCCCATGGTCGCCGAGCAGGCGGTGGTCGGCGGGAAGCCAGACCATGCAGGGCGGCTTGTTCATGGTTTTCTCCGTTTCTCCGGCCATTGTGGCCGCCAAATTGGATCACAATGGGGGCCAGTTCGGGCATCGGCGTGGTGCCACTTCGCCCGCGCCGCCTGAACGCCCCCGCTCCCCGGCCTGGGGAGCCCACCGCCCACGCCCTGCGCCATGCTCTCTGAATTCCTGCTCGCGGAAATGACCCGCCTGGGCACCCAGGACGCGCTGCCACTGCACCGCCAGCTCTACGAAGCCCTGCGGCGCGCCATGCTGGACGGCAAACTCGGCGCTGGCGAACGCCTGCCCTCCAGCCGCGACCTCGCCCAGGACCTGCACCTCTCGCGCAACACCGTGGTGGCCGCGATCAACCAGCTCAGCGTCGAGGGGTATCTCGCCAGCCGCGTGGGCAGCGGAACCTACGTCAACGACAACGTGCCGCGCACCACGCCCGGCCGCGGCGGCGCGGCCCGCCCGGCCGGCCCGCGCGCCGTGCCGGCCCAGCCCCCCCGCCTGTCGCAGCGCGGTGAAGCGCTGGCCCACCGCTTCACCGCCAACGACCTCGAAGTCCAGCCCTTCACGCCCGGCATCGCCGACTTCAGCGCGTTTCCGCTCACGCTGTGGCAGCGACTGCAAAACAAACACTGGCGCATGACCTACCCGGACATGCTGGACTACAACACCAGCGGCGGCTACGCGCCGCTGCGCCGGGCCATCGCCGACTACCTGCGCGTGTTCCGCAGCGTGCAGCTCGACGCCGACCAGGTCATCGTCACCACCGGCACCCAGCAATCCCTCGAACTCTGCGCCCGCCTGCTCGCCGACCACGGCGACACCGTGTGGGTTGAAGACCCGGCCTACTGGGGCGCGATGAAGGCCTTCATGGCCACCGGGCTGGCCGTGCATCCGGTGGCGGTCGACGTGCAAGGCATCGCGCCCACCGCGGCCGACGACGCCCGCGCCCCGCGCCTCATCTACGTCACACCCTCGCACCAATACCCCACCGGCGCCGTCATGTCGCTGCCGCGGCGCCACCAGCTGCTCGCCACCGCCGCCGCCCACGAAGCCTGGGTGCTGGAAGACGACTACGACAGCGAATACCGCTTCAGCGGCCCGCCGATCTCCAGCCTCGAAGGCCTCGACACCAGCGGCCGCGTGCTCTACATGGGCACCTTCTCCAAGGTGCTCTACCCCGGCATCAAGCTGGGCTACCTCGTCGTACCCAAAGCGCTCGTCGACCCCTTCCGCCGCGCCCACTACGACCTCAACCGACCCGGCCAGATGCCGGTGCAGGCCGCGCTGGCCGAGTTCATCGAGATGGGCCATTTCGCCAGCACCCTGCGCCGCGCGCGACAAAGCTACGCCGAGCGCCGCCAGACCTTGCTCGAAGCGCTGCAGCCCATCCTGCGCGACGACCGCGAAGGCCCCCGCATCACCGGCGCCGAACAAGGCCTGCACCTCTGCCTGCGCCTGCCCGGCGCGGTGGACGACGTGGCGCTCGCCCAGCGCCTGGGCCAACAAGGCCTGACCGTGCGCCCGCTCTCGGCCTACTGCCTGCAACGCACCGACCTCAAAGGCCTGGTCATCGGCTACGGCTACGCACCCCAGGACGAAATCGCCCGCTGCGGGCCGCTCGTGGCCAGGGCGGTGCGGCAGGTGGTGACGGGCGGGACGTGAGGCGAGCGACCAACCTGAGCGCCTTGCGGGCCAAGGTCATGCCGCGAGCGGCATCGCTCCAGCAACGGGTTAGGTCGCACGGTCGGCGGCCAGCCGACGCCGCCGGAGAAGGGCGAGACCCATCACGGCGACCACCGCCAGGTTGGCCAGCAGAAGGCCTGCATGCAACGCGGTGGGGCTACGCACAAGCTCCAGCACCTCGAAAGGGAGGTAGACGGCTCCGCTGAAAGCGGCGAGAACTTCGGCCCAGGCGCGGCGGAAGTACAGGCCGTAGGCCTCGGCGAAGCGCAAGGCGGCGTAGAGCAAGGCGCCGAAAGCGAGAAGCAGCAGTCGCGACTCTTGGAGATTGCTCGCCGCTTCAAGGAAGATCTGGGGGTACTTGCTGGCCGGGTTCAGATGCGCGTGCTCGACGAGCGAGAGGGCCAGCGCGTGCAGGTCCTTGTGCACCAAACTTAGCAAGCCCGTGCCTGCGAGCAGCACCACGAGCCCCTTCAGGCCTTCGAAGAAGGCAACCAGCCTGATTGCGCCGTTCACTGCTGAGCGCCTTTTCGTGCGGTCTAACGTTCGAGGTGAGGCTGGGCCGACGGCGAGGTGCCAGGCCCGGCGGAAGGATGATGCGCACAACCTGGAGCCAAGCCTAGCGCCTTGCCGTTGGGCCTCGCCTCGACCGAGGGGTTAGGGCGAAATGCGCTACGGACGATAGGGAATCGACGACGGAAGAATCTTCTGAGCAAGTGTGTGGCGTCCGTTTAGTTCGAGCATCCTACGAAGCGACCCCGCCGCTAGCACCGTGGACAACGAGGGGCCCAGGATAATTCGCTCAATGAGGGACTCAAGGCTAAGCCCTTGCGCTGTGGAGCCCGGTAGTTCCTTCAGTCGTACGCGGAGCTTTGGCTCAACTCCCTTGGGCGTCACTGCATACCCCAACATCTGAGTGAGCGATCGGTCGCGATCGCGATCAGGGAAATAGACAATCCGCCACTCCTTCTCTTCTGAGAAGCCGTCGTGCTTCGTGAAGAGCGCGAACAACTTAAGGCGTTCGATCCAGGCGTGCGCTACCTGATGAAGATCGTCGTCAGAGGGCGCCGACGCCCGAAGTACCTCAGCAAGCGCGGATAGCTTGTTGTCTATCCACTGAAGGCGGGTCGGGTGGTTTGCGTATTGAACCTTGCTGACTATGAACGGCGAGTCCTCGACTGCTGGCAACTTAGAGGCGTCGAACACAAGAGCAACGCCACCCCCGTTGGCACCATAGCCCCGCCACATAGAGAGCACCCCGTCGTTGTTCTGTGGATCGTGTTCGGTCAGGCAGAGCACATAGGTGTCGAGTGCGTGCTCTGTATCAAAACGGTGGAACAGTTCATCGAAGCTCTCGACCAACTTGGCGTGCACTCGGGCAGATCCGCAGGCCTCAATCAGACCGCGATGGGTTCTGAACTCCGACGCACCGGTGTTCATTCCGTACCTGAGTTCTTCGTAGTCGTTCATGTACAAGGGATTCGAGAACCAGAGCTCATCTCCCTGCAGGATCTTCTCTAGAGTGGCGACCGACGTGTAGTGCCCCCAAAGTGGTCGACTATGGGGATAGTTACCTTGGTCGGTAACGTCGTCCCATAGGACGTGCAGTGCGGATTCAAGAAGTGTGGCCATGGCGTCCGACTTGCGGCATCGAGGCGGTTGTACGCCCTAACGATTGAGCTGAGGGGCCGAAGCCCAGATGGCGCTTGGCCCGCGAGGCGGAGCATAGGCCAGCAGCGCCTCGCGGGCCAAGCGCCATGCCGGTGCGAGTCGGCTGGAGCGATGGGTTAGGGCTTACTCAAACCTCATCTGCGTCCTACCGCACCGGCAGCTGGGTCAGCCCGTGGAATGCAGACCGACCTTGTTGCCCTCGGTGTCGATGAAGAGCGCGAAGAAGCCGAAGTCGTTTCCGATCTCGGTCTTGGGCACAGCGATGGAGCCGCCCGCCTTCTCGACCCGGGCGAGCATTGGCGCCAAGTCGTCGCCTCCGTTGAGATACACGGTCGTTCCCTGCATGGACGGCGTGGCTCCATCACCCGAGACAATCGCGCCGCCCACAGCGCCTGGGTCGGAAGACAGGAAGCCCATGGTGATTGGCCCCATGACCATGGGCTCAATGGGCCGCCCAAGCACGGCCTCGTAGAAGGCCTTGGCGCGCCCGAAGTCGGTTGCGGGAATCTCGAACCAGCTCAGCGCGTGCGGACTCTGAGGCATGACGTCTCCCCTTGGTTTGCAGCCGTCTGACGCGCACGGGGATCGTGCGGACCAACGTCTGCGCTGAGCGGGCGACGACGGCAGGGCGCCAAGCCCGAGCTGCCGAAAATATACCGCCTATCGCCGGCCCTACACCACATCCCGCAGCCGGTGCCACAGCATGCCCAGCGCGAGCGAGGGGGTGCGCAGCAGCGGGCCGCCGGGGAAGCGGCGGTGCTGCAGGCGGGCGAAGAGGTCGAAGCGCTCGGCCTGGCCGGCCACGCATTCGGCCACCAGTTCGCCGGCCAGGCCGGTGAGGGCGACGCCGTGGCCGCTGAAGCCCTGCAGGTAGTAGAGGTTGTCGCCGAGGCGGCCGAAGTCGGGCGCGCGGTTCATGCTGATGTCGACGAAGCCGCCCCAGCAAAACTCGACCGGCACGCCGTCCAGCGCGGGGAACACGTCGACCATGCGCCGGCGCATCACCTCGCGCAGGTTGCGCGGGGTCATGGTGGTGTAGCTCACGCGGCCGCCAAACAGCAGGCGGTGGTCGGCGCTGAAGCGGAAGTAGTCGAGCACGAAGTTGTTGTCGCACACCGCCGCGCGCTGCGGGATGCAGCGCTCGGCCAGCGCGGGGTCGATGGGCGCGGTGCCGATGATGTAGGTGCCCACCGGCATGATGCGGTCGGCGATCTCCGGCGCCACGCGCGGGCCATGCTCGGGCAGCATGCAGTTGCCCGCCAGCACCCCGAAGCGCGCCTGCACCTCGCCCTGCGCCGTGCGCGCCACCAGACGCTCGCCACGCTGCAAGGCCGTGACCGGGCTGCGCTCAAACACCCGCACGCCGGCGGCCTCGGCCGCGCGGGCGAGGCCCAGCGCGTACTTCAGCGGGTGCAGGTGGCCGCTGCGCCGCTCGCGGAACGCGGCCACGTACCGGCGGCTGCCGATGAGGCGCTCCACGTCGTCGCCCTCGGCCCATTCCACCGGGATGCCGCGGCGCACCAGGTCGTCGGCCTCCTCGCGCAGGTCGCGCGCCTTGCGCGCCTTGTCAGCCACGTACAGGTAGCCGTGCACGCGGTCGCAGTCGATGCCGTGCGCGGCGATGCGCCGGTCGATGAGGTCAATCGCTTCCAGCGACATCGCCCACGCGCGGTCGGCGTCGGCCGCACCGAGCTGCTCCTCGAACGGGCCCTGACCGCTGGCGAAGCCGACGATGGCCTGGCCGCCGTTGCGCCCGCTGGCGCCGCTGCCGATGCGGTCGGCCTCCAGCACCGCGACCGACAGGCCGCGCTGCGCCAGCGCGAGCGCCGCGCTCAGCCCGGCAAAGCCCGCGCCCACCACCAGCGCATCCACCACCAGACGCTCCTGCAGGGGCTCGCGCCGCGGGCCGCGCTCGACGCTGGCTTCGTAGTAGCTCTGCTGGTTGAGCTGGGTGTCAGAGCCGATCAGAGACATGGTTCCCCCTGCCGCGCTGCGCGCGTTCCCCCCAAGGGGGGACGGTGCCCGAGGACCGGCGGAGCCGGTTCCTCGGCACCGCTGGATGAAGACACGCGGTGCAGACGCGCCGCGCTCATCGCTTCGCCACCTGACCGGCCAGGTAGGTCCACACGAAGGTGGCGGCCGCGTTGCTAGTGAGTTCGGCGTGGTCGTAGGCGGGGGCCACTTCCACGCAGTCCATGCCGATCCAGTTCAGGTCGTGCAGCTCTTCCAGGAAGGTCAGCACCTGCGAGCTGCTCAGGCCGCCGGGCTCGGGGGTGCCGGTGCCGGGGGCGAAGGCGGGGTCGAGCACGTCGATGTCCAGCGTGAGGTAGGCCGGGGTGTCGCCGAGGCGCTGCCGGATCTCCGCCAGCACGGGCGCCAGGCCCGCGCCGTCGAGGCCGCGCAGGGCGCGGGCGGTGAAGATGTGGCCGCCCTGGTCGGCCACGTACTCGCGCGCGGCGCGTTCGCCGCTGGAGCGGATGCCGACCTGCACGGTGCGCGACGGCTCCACCAGCCCCTCGCGCAGGGCCTCGTAGGTCCAGGTGCCGTGGCCGGACGGCTCACCGAAGTGGTCGGTCCAGGTGTCGCAGTGCGCGTCGAAGTGCAGCAGGGCCAGCGGCCGGCCATGGCGCTCGCGGGCGGCGCGCAGCAGCGAGAGCGTGATCGAGTGGTCGCCGCCCAGAAAGACGCAGTGGTGCCGCGCCATCAGCGCGCGGGCCTGCCGCTCCAGGTGCTCGCGCACCACCGTCAGCGGCGAGGCGTTGGGCAGGCGCATGTCCAGCGCATCGCCCACGTGGGCCAGCGGCGACACGTTGAACACCGGGTGGGTCGCGTCGCACAGCATCAGGCTGGCCGCGCGGATCGCCTGCGGCCCAAAACGGGCGCCGGGGCGGTTGGTGACCACGCCGTCATACGGCACGCCGACCACCGCAAAGGGCTGGTCGGCCAGCGGCTCGGCGGCGAGAAAGCGGTTGGTGTTGCTGGCGAAGGCGAACTGTCCGATGGCCATGGCGGGGCGGTCCGGGAAAGCAAACGGGCGTTGGGCCCGCAGGATGAGTGGACCCGGATGATCGCGGCAAACAAGGCAAGCCGTGGGTCCACTTCCGGCCGCCCGGGCGGGCCACTTGCGGCCGCCGTGCGCCTCAGCGGCGTGGCGCGGCGCGCTCGCCGTCGGGCCCGGTACCGCCCCCGAACAGCCCCTTGAGGCCCTCGCCCAGGCGCTCGCCGACGCTGGCGCCGGCGCCGGTGCCCACGCCGGGCATCAGCGCCGTGCCCACGGCGGCGCCGAGCAGCGCCCCGCGCGTGAGCGTGACCGACGGGTCGTCCAGCGTGCCGCCCACCACCAGCGGCACGCCCAGCGCCTGGCTGGCCGCGCCGCCGGTCAGGTCCACGCGCACGCGCCCCGACAGCGAGCCGCTGGGCGCGATCGCCACCTCGCCGGTGGCGGCCAGCGCGCCGGACGCGGCCACCAGCTGCGACAACTGCACCGCCCGGCCGCGCGTGCGCACCTGGCCGGCCAGGGTGTCGAGCGGCGTGTCGCCGCCGCGGGACAGGCCGACCGTGCGCACCGCCCGCGCCAGGTCCACGCCGTGCACCACCGCGTCGTGCACGACGAAGCGCGTCTGGCTGCGCAGCGCCTCGGTCAGCGCCGCGCCGCCGGCGCGCGGGTCCAGGCGCGCCTCCAGCCGCGTGTCGGCCTCCAGCCGGCCACTGAGCGGCCGGGCCGGCGCGGTGAGCGCGGCCACCGCCACGCCGCGCGTCTGCAGCTCGCCGTTCAGGCCCCAGTGGCGCTCGTCGGCGCGGGCCGGGGGGGTCAGGGTGAGTGGGCCTTGCACCGTGCCGCCGCCGATGTCGGCGCGCAGGCTCCAGGCCGTCTCGCCGGCGGCGCGACGGGTGAGCGCCACGCGACTGCCCTGGTAGGGGCCGGCGCCCACGTCCAGCCGCGCCTCGGCCGGCCAGCCGTCGCCATCGAGGCGCAGGCGACCGTCCACCGTGTGCCGCGCGCCGCCGGCAGCGACCCAGGTGATGTCTTGCAGCACCACCGTGCGCGGCAGCGCCGACCAGTCGGGCGCCGACCCACCGTCGGGCGCGGGCGCGGGCCGGGCGCGTTCGGCGGCGCCGGCGATCTGCAGCAAGGCCCCCTGCGGCAGCACCGCCCCGCGCGCCGTCAGCGCCTCCAGCCGCAGCTGCCCGCGCAGGAGCGGCGCGAGCGCCGGCCGCAGCGTGATCTCCGCCACCGACAGGGGCGGCTGCGCGGCGATGGCCAGTCCCTGCACCGCCACGCCCGGCGTGGGCCACAGGCTCAGCCGCAAGCCCTGCAAGCTCACCGGCACCCCGAGGGCCGCGCTCGCCTCGGTCTGCACCCGCTGGCGCAAGCCGTCGCCGGCCAGCCAGCGCTGCAGCGCCCAGCCACCGGCGGCCAGCGCCACCGCCAGCGCCACCAGACCGCCCACCAGAATGCGTTGCTTCCGTCCCATGCGAGCGATGGTAGTCCCGGCCTCAGCCCAGCGCGCGCTGCCGCAGCGCGACCGCCGCGCCCAGCCACAGCACCACCGCCGAAAACACCAAACCGCGGGCCAGGCCGCCCGGACCGTCTGCGATCAGGCCCACCACCGTCGGGCCCACGATCTGCCCGGCGGCAAACACGGTCGTGAAGGCTGCGATGCCGGCGGCCCACTGCGCGGGCGGCAGGTTGTGGCGCACCAGCGCCGTGGTCGAGGCCACCACCGACAGGAACACCGCGCCAAACACCACCCCCGACGCCAGCAAGGCCCACGGCTGTGCGGTGAGCGCCGGCACCAGCGCCGCGCCCCCCAGCAGGGCATTGAGCCGCGCCAGCGGCTGGCCGTCGCGGTGGCGGTCCAGCCAGCCCGCCCACAGCCGCGACGACGCCACCACCGCCACACCCAGCAGCGTGTAGAACAGCGTCACAAAACCCCCCGAGGCCCCCTGTTCGCGCAGCAGCGCGATCACAAAGGTCATGTAGCCGATGTAGCCCACGCCGAAGGCCAGGTAGCCGGTGAGGCCGGGCCAGAAGTCGGCCGCGCGCCAGTGCCGGGGCGGCGAGCGGTCGGTGCCGGCCGGCGCCGGCGCCTGCAGGCCGGCCAGACGGCGGGCCGGCCACGCCAGCGCCGCCGTGCTCAGCCCGCACAGGCCCGCCAGCCCCCACCACGCCCAGGCCCAGCCGTGCGGCTGCCCGGCCGCCGCGGCCGCGGCCAGCACCGGCGGCACCAGCAACGCCGAGGCCACGATGCCCAAACCCGTGCCGCCGTAGTAGAGGCCCAGCAGGAAGCCGCTGCGGTGCGGCTGCAGCGCGCCCAGTCGCGCCGCCAGCAAACCGCCGGCGATGAACACCAGGGCGCTGGCCAGCCCCGCCAGCGCGCGCTGCACCAGCAGGGCGGTGGCGTCGGTGAAAAAACCGCTGGCGGCCATGAACAGCGACGCCATCACGGCGCCGGCCAGCATCAGGCGCGGGGGCGTGACGCGACGCAGCAGCCAGGGTGTGAGCAGCGCGCCCAGCAGGTAGCCCGCGGCGTTGGCGGTGTTCATGGCGCCGGCGAGGGTGAAGCTCCACCCCAGATCGCTGCGCATCGGCGGCAGCAGCAAGCCGTAGGCGAAGCGCGTGACCCCCAGCGACACCGCCGCGCCCAGCGACAGCACCAGCGCCAGGCGCAGCACGGGCAGGGACGGATCGGCGCGCATCGGGGCATTGTGCGCCCACCGCCGGACCGGGCGGTGGCGGTGCAACGGTGGTCCGATGGCACCGGCCAGCGCCCCGGTCAGTGGCGCCACCGGCGCCCGCACGGCGGCCTAAGCTTGGTGGCCATGTTCCAGCCCGCCCCCACCGCGCAGCGCATCGCGGCCTTGCAGCAGGCCGAGCGCGAGCGCTTCATCGCCACCCACCCCCGTTCCCTCGCGCAGGCCCAGGCCGCCCGCGCGCACTACCTGTTCGGCGTGCCGCTGCACTGGATGCGCGACTGGCCCAGTCCCGCCACGCTGGCCGTCGCCCACGCGCAGGGTGTCACGCTGACCTGCGCCGACGGGCACACCTACCGCGACTTCTGCCTCGGCGACACCGGCGCCATGTTCGGCCACAGCCCCGCGCCGCTGGCGCGTGCGATCGCGGCGCAGGCGCTGCAGGGGCTGACCTGCATGCTGCCGTCCACGCGCGCGGTGGCGGTCGGCGAGGCGCTGGCGCGGGTGTTCGGCCTGCCGCGCTGGCAGCTCGCGCTCTCAGCCAGCGACGCCAACCGCTTCGTGCTGCGCTGGACGCGCGCCATCACCGGGCGTCCGCAGTTGCTGGTCTTCGACGGCTGCTACCACGGCGCGGTCGACGACACGCTGGTCGACATGAACCCGGCCGACGGCGGCACGCTGCCCCGCGCCTCGGTGCTTGGCCAGGTGCACAACCACCACGCCTTCACGCGGGTGGTGCCGTTCAACGACCTGGCCGCGCTGGAGGCGGCGCTGGCCCGCGGCGACGTGGCGGCCCTGCTCGCCGAGCCGGCGCTCACCAATTTCGGGCTGGTCCCGCCGGTCGATGGCTTCTGGGCGGCCGCGCGGGCGCTGTGCCGGCGCCACGGCGTGCTGTTCGTGATGGACGAGACCCATACCGTGTCGACCGCCCTGGGCGGCTACGCGCGGGCCCACGGTCTGGAGCCCGACATCCTCGTGGTGGGCAAGGCGGTGGCCGGCGGCCTGCCCTGCGCGGTGTATGGCTTCACCGACGAGGTGGCCGAGCGCATGACCGCCGCCAAGGAAGCCGCCCCCGACGGCCACAGCGGCATCGGCACCACGCTGGCCGGCAACGCGCTCGCCCTGGCCGCGCTGGACGCCGCCCTGACCCACCTGCACACGCCCGCCGCCTACGACCACATGCTCGCCACGGCAGCCGCGCTGGCCGACGGGCTGCGCCAGCGGCTGCGCGCGGCCGGGCGGCCCTGGACGGTCACGCGCCTGGGTGCGCGGCTGGAGCTGCAGTTCATGGACCACACGCCGCGCGACGCGCAGGACGTGCGCGACCATGCGCAAGCTGAGCTGGAATCGCTGACCCACCTCTACATGCTCAACCGCGGCGTGCTGCTCACGCCCTTCCACAGCATGATGCTGGCCTCGCCGGCCACCACCGCGGCCGACGTGCAGCGGCTGCTGGACGTGTTTGAGGAGCTGCTGGCCGCGCTGCGGCCCTGAGGCGCGAGGCCGGCCGCGCGGGCCTCAGCCCAGGCCGACCGGGGCCGGCGCGGTGCGCACGATGCGCGTGAACAGGCGGTCAAACGCCGGATCGCGCGGCATGTCCGGGTGCAGCGGGTCGAGCGGGTGGTGGGCAAAGGCCGCGTTCAGGGCCTCGCGTTCGGCCTCGGGCATGTCCTGCGCCGCGGGCAGCACGACCTGCTCTTCCAGGCGCATGTGGGCGAGGTAGAAGTCGGCGTACTTGAGGGCCTCCTGGGCGAACGCCTGGCGGCGCGATTCGCCCAGGTATTCCCAGGCCATCAGCCGGTGCACCAGCTCGCGCACCCGGTCTTCGCCGCCCATGTGTTCCTTCTCCAGCCGTTCGATCGCGGGCAGCGTGTGCGGCGCGACCCGGGCGACGCGGGGAAACAGCAGGTCCGATTCGCGCGGGTGGTGATGCTTCTCGGGAAACTCGCTGATGTAGAACAGCATGGCCCGCAGCACGTCGAAGTAGCGGTCGCGCTCGTCGTCGCTGCCGGCCAGCGGCCCGCGTTCAATCAGGGCCACCATGCCCTGCAGCAGGGCGGCCAGGCTGGCGTGTTCGTCGCGCAGCGTGCGCAGGGCGTCGCGGGTCATGGTGTGTCTCCGGAAGGGCACCGGGCGTGACGCGCCGGGCCATGAGCGCAGGATGGCACAGGCCCCGCGCTGCGGCGTTGACCCACGTCAAGCGCACCCGCCCCGCGCGGCGTGTCACGACCCGGCGGGCGGCCGCCAGCGCTTGAGCAGCAAGGCGTTGGCCAACACGCTGACCGAACTCAGCGCCATGGCCGCGCCAGCCACCACCGGGCTCAGGAAGCCCAGGGCCGCCAGGGGAATGCCGGCGACGTTGTAGGCGAAAGCCCAGAACAGGTTTTGCCGGATCTTGCGCACGGTGCGCCGCGAGATGTCGAGCGCCGCAGCGACCAGCCGCGGGTCGCCCCGCATGAGGGTGATGCCCGCCGCGTGGAGCGCCACGTCGGTGCCGCCGCCGTCGCGGTGGCTCATGGCCATGCCCACGTCGGCCGCGGCCAAGGCCGGGGCGTCGTTCACGCCGTCGCCCACCATCGCCACCGGCCCGTGATGCCGTGCGCGCAGCGTGGCGATGGCCGTGGCCTTGTCGCCCGGCAAGACCTCCGCCATCACCTCGCCGGCCGCCGGATCCAGTCCCAGCCGGCGGCCCATGGCCTCGGCCGCGCCGCGGTTGTCGCCCGACACCATCACCACCGCCAGGCCCGCCGCCCGCAGGCGCGCGATCGCGTCGGCCGCCCCGGGCTTGGGCTCATCGCCAAAGGCCAGCACCGCGCACGGCAGCGTACGGCCATCGACCACCCGCGCCATCACCGACACGCTGGCCCCTTCGGCCTGGGCGCGCGAAGCCGCTGCCGCCAGACCGGGCGACAAGGCCGCGCCAAGCTCCTGCATCCAGCGCACGCTGCCCAGGCGCCATAGCCGGTCGTGCACCGAGCCTTCGCTGCCGCGTCCCGGCACGGCCTGCACGTCGCGCGGCACCGGCAGCGTCAGCCCCCGGGCCTGCGCCGCCCGCACCACGGCCCGGGCCAGCGGGTGTTCGCTGGCGTGCTGCAAACCGGCGGTGGTGGCCAGCAGCGCGGTTTCGTCGTCGCCCTCGCCGGGATGCAGGGCCAGCAAGCGCGGCTGGCCCTCGGTGAGCGTGCCGGTCTTGTCGAAGGCCACGGCACGCACGCGGTGCGCCACCTCCAGCGCCGCGGCGTCCTGAATCAGGATGCCCGCGCGGGCGGCCGCGCCGGTGCCGGTGATGATCGCCGCGGGTGTGGCCAGACCCAGGGCACACGGACACGCGATCACCAGCACCGCCACCGCGTGCAGCCACGCCTCGTCGGCCGGAGCACCCACGGCAAACCATCCCAGCAGCGTCACCAGCGCAATCACCAGCACCACCGGCACAAACACCGCCGCCACCCGGTCCACCAGGCGCTGCACCGGCGCCTTGGCGGCCTGCGCGTCCTGCACCAGACCGATGATCTGCGCCAGCGTGCTGCGCGCACCCACCGCCACCACGCGCACCACGACACTGCCCTCGCCGTTGAGCGCGCCGCCCGTCACGCCACTGCCCACGCCCTTGCTGACCGGCATGGCTTCGCCGGTCAGCAGCGATTCGTCGGCCTGCGTGTGGCCCTCGGTGACCACACCGTCGGCCGCAAAACGCTCCCCGGGTCGAACACGAATGTGATCGCCCGGCAACAGCTCATCCACCGGCACCTCGGTCGCTTCGGTGCGCTTCACGCCATCGGGCAACAGCAGCGCGGTGGCTGGCCGCAGCGCCTGCAGGGCGCGGATCGCCTCGCCCGCCTGGCGTTTGGCGCGCGACTCCAGCCATTTGCCCAGCAACACGAGCGTGATCACCACCGCCGATCCCTCGTAGTAGAGATGCACCATGGCGCCGGGCTCGGCCGCCCACCACAGCCAGGTCGACAGCGCCCAGCCCGCGGTCGTGCCGATGGCCACCAGCAGTTCCATGTTGCCGGCGCGGGCCTTCAGCGCCTGCCAGCCCGCCCGGTAGAAACGCGCCCCGAGCACGAACTGCACCGGCGTGGCGAGCAGAAACTGCCACAGCGCCGGCAGCATCCAGTGCCGCCCGATCAGGTCGCCCACCATCGGCAGCACCAGCGGCGCCGACAGCAGCGCGGCCAGCAACACCGGCCAGGCATCGCGCGGCAGCCCGGCCACACGGTCGGCGTCCGGATCGGTGTCGACGTCCACCGCACGCGGCTCGTAGCCCGCGTCGCGCACCGCGCGCTTGAGCCGCGCCAGCGTTTCGGTGGCGTCGCCGGTCTGCACCCGCACGCGGGCACTTTCGGTGGCCAGGTTCACACTGGCGGCGGTCACACCGGGCTGCCGCCCCAGCGCCTTTTCCACCCGCGCCACGCAGGACGCGCAGGTCATGCCGCCGATGCCGAGATCGAGCTCGCACACCGGATCGGTGGGGGAAGCGACCGAGGCACCCCTGGGAGACCCAGGAGAAGCAGTCAATGGGGCGGTCGATGGGTTCATGCCCCGCAGGTTAGACCTTCCCCCCGGGTCAAGGTCAAGCGGATGGATCAAAGACTTGACCTTGCCACGGCGGCACACTTGACCATGACACCTTGTTCAAACCCGATGGAGCTTCCACCATGCACCACACCTTCACCGTCCGCGTCATGAGCTGCGGCCATTGCGAACGCGCCGTCACCGCCGCTGTGCGCGGCGTCGATCCGCAAGCCGAGGTCCGCATCGACCGCGCCCAACAGCGCGTGGACATCGAGTCCGACCAGTCCGCCGACACGCTGGCCGCCGCCATCCGCGAAGAGGGCTACACCGTCGAGACCGCGTGAATCGCGACATGAATCTTTACCGGCCAGCCACCGCGGGTGCACGACCGGTCAACGCCCGCGTCGCATCCTGAGCGCCTGGCCACCAGCCCGGTGGCCTCGTCTCAGGAGCCCCCCATGACACAGCCTGCTGCCCGCACCGCCGCCCCGTCCACCCCACCGTCAAACCGCCACCCGACCCTCGTCCGCGCCAGCCTGCTGGCGGCCGCGCTGGGCCTGTCCTTCGTCGCCGTCGCCCAAACCAACACCCCCCACGACACCCCCCGCGACACCGCCCGTGACACGCCACCCGCCCACGCCGGGCAGGCCGGGCACCCCGCCCAGCACGCGCCTGAACACCACGCGGCGATGGCGCAACGCCACGGTGAACGACACGCCGAACGCCAAGCGGCCCTCAAGGCCGCCCTGCAACTGACCCCCGCCCAGGAAGCCGCGTGGCAGCGCTTCGCCACCGCCACCCAACCCCCGTCTCCCCGGGACGCCCCCCACCGATCCCCGCCGGCCGACGGGCTGACCACGCCCGAGCGCCTGGACCGCATGGAAGCCTTCCGCGCCGAACGGGAGCGCGCCATGACCGAGCGGCACGCCGCCATCCGGGCGTTCTACGGCCAGCTCACGCCGTCACAGCAAAAAACCTTCGACGCGCAGGCGTGGCCTCCCGGCCGCCACGCCGGCCCCCTGCCGCACCGGCACGGTCCGCACCCGCGGGACGGTCAATCCTGACGGGCTGGACTTCTTCACTGTCTTTGTCTTAGGACTTAGATATTCAATTAGTGGTGGTAGTAGAGGGCGGGTCCCGGTGTGGACAAGCCCTCTTTTGCGTTCTGGGACAAGGACTTACCACCGGAGCAAGCCTGGGGGTGGCACCGGGTTCCCGCTGTCGTGCCGACGGGCACAAGTCCGCGATTCATTCACCGGCTGTGGATAACCACGGTGTTGTTCGTTTTTTATCCACAGCTCGGTCAACAAGCCCACGGGCTTTCCCCCATCCGCGGTCACCGTCTGTCACCGGCGCGCCGGAGGGCCGCTGCTAAGATGCCGCGCTTCCCCCTTTTCCGTGCCTTCCATGTCCCTGGCCCTTGCCGGCAAAGCGCCCGCCACGTTCGAGATCAAGAGCGCCCAACTGCCCCTGGTGGCCTTGTTGTTGAAGTCGTCCGATCTGGCGCGCCTTGACCAGGAACTCACCGAGCGTTTCGGCGACGTTCCCGACTTTTTCGACCACGATCCGCTGCTGATCGACCTGCACGCCCTGCCGCCGGCCGAGTCGGCCGGCGCGGCCGGCCCCGTTCCGGACTTCCCCGCCCTGATCGCCCTGCTGCAGCGCCACCGCCTGCGACCCGTGGCCGTCAAGGGCGGCGACGCCACCCAACAGGAATCCGCCGTGCGGGCCGGTCTCGTGCCAGCGGATGACGCCCTGCCCGGACGCAGCGCCGCCAGCGCTTCGCCCGCGGCGGACACCGCTTCGCCGGCCCCCGCTCCCGTGGCCCCGGCGCCGGGCGCCCTGGTGATCGATCGGCCCCTGCGCTCCGGCCAGCAGGTCTATGCCCGCGGTCGCGACCTGGTGGTGCTCGCCATGGTCAATCCCGGGGCCGAGGTCATCGCCGACGGCAACATCCACGTCTACGCCCCCCTGCGCGGCAAAGCCATCGCCGGCGCCCGCGGCGACACCGGCGCGCGGATCTTCACCCTGTCGATGGCGCCGGAGCTGGTGTCCATCGCGGGCGTCTACCGGACCAGCGAGGTGCCTTGGCCCGAGGCGCTGCTCCACAAACCGGCCCAGGTGCGGCTGCAGACCGGCCCCGACGGCGACCGGTTGATGGCCGAGCCGCTGTCGGGCTGACCCGGCCGCTTCACCCGATCCCCGGAACCTCATTTTTCACGAAAGTCTCACCATGACCCAGATCGTTGTCGTCACTTCCGGCAAAGGCGGGGTGGGCAAAACCACCACCAGCGCCAGCTTTGCCACCGGCCTGGCTTTGCGCGGCCACAAAACCGCCGTCATTGATTTCGACGTTGGCCTGCGCAACCTCGACCTGATCATGGGTTGCGAGCGGCGCGTGGTTTACGACCTGATCAATGTGATCCAGGGCGAAGCCAACCTCAACCAGGCCCTGATCAAGGACAAGCAGGTCGACCACCTGTTCATCCTCGCCGCCAGCCAGACCCGGGACAAGGACGCGCTCACCCAGGACGGCGTCAAGCGTGTGCTCGACGACCTGGCGGGCATGGGTTTCGACTTCATCGTCTGCGATTCGCCCGCCGGCATCGAGACGGGCGCCCTCATGGCCATGCACTACGCCGACCAGGCGCTGGTGGTGACCAACCCGGAGGTCTCCAGCGTGCGCGACTCCGACCGCATCCTGGGCATGCTGGCCAGCAAGACGCGGCGCGCCATCGAAGGCAAGGAGCCGGTCAAGGAACACCTGCTGATCACCCGCTACAACCCGCACCGCGTGGCCGACGGCCAGATGCTCAGCCTGCAAGACATCCAGGACATCCTGCGCATTCCGCTGATCGGGGTCATTCCGGAGAGTGAGGACGTGCTCACCGCCTCCAACCAGGGTTCGCCCGCCATCCACCTCAAGGGCACGCCCGTGGCCGAGGCCTACGGCGATGTGATCGACCGCTTCCTCGGCGCCGACAAACCGATGCGTTTCACCGAAGCGGACAAGCCCGGTTTCTTCAAACGCCTGTTCGGGGGGAAATGACCCATGTCCCTCCTGTCTTTCCTGCTGGGCGAGAAGAAGAAAACCGCCAGCGTCGCCAAGGAACGCCTGCAGATCATCCTGGCGCACGAGCGCAGCGGGCGCAACGCGGCCGAGCCCGATTACCTGCCGGCGCTGCAGCGCGAGCTGGTGGCCGTGATCGGCAAGTACATCCGCATCAATCCCGACGACATCAAGGTGCACCTCGACCGCCAGGACAACCTGGAGGTGTTGCAGGTGAAGATCGAGCTGCCCGAACGGGCCTGACCGACCCGGCGCCGCGCCGCCGCGGGATGGCGCGGGATGGCGCGGGATGGCGCAATCGAGCGCTGATTCGTACAATCCGGGGTGGTCCAGCGTTTGATGGGCCGCCAGCCGGCCTTGCGCCGGCCCCGCCCCGGCCTCGCCGGCCCTCCTCACAGACCGCTTGCCACGCGCAAGCCCCGCACCCCGACCGCCCGGCGCACCGCACCGACCGCCGCGCCGCCACCCGGCGCGACCGCGTCACCGGGGAACCCCGGCGTGCCCACCGGCCCGCCGCCACGACCACCGCAAGGACACCATGGCCAAAGAAGAACTGATCGACATGATGGGTATCGTCAACGAGGTGCTGCCCGACACGCGCTTCCGCGTGACGTTGGACAACGGGCACCAGCTCATTGCCTATTCCGCCGGCAAGATGAAGAAGAACCACATCCGCATCCTCGCCGGGGACCGGGTGTCGCTCGAACTCTCGCCCTACGACCTCACCAAGGGCCGCATCAATTTCCGCCACATCGAGGGCCGCGGCCCGATGGCGCCGCGCAAACCGCGCTGATCCCCGGTTGGGGTCGGGCCGGGCCGGCCTCAGGCCCTGGCCCGCCGCTGGCGCACCGCCTGCGCCAGCCCCTCCAGCACCGGCAGCGTCTGCGACCAGCCCAGGCAGGCGTCGGTCACGCTCACGCCGTGGCGCAGCGGCTGTCCCGGTGTGATGTCCTGCCGGCCCTCTTCGAGGTGGCTTTCAATCATCACGCCCAGAATGCGCGATGGGCCCGCGGCGATCTGCGCGGCCACATCGGCGGCCACCTCGATCTGCCGGCGGTGGTCTTTGCGGCTGTTGGCGTGTGACACGTCTACCATCAGCCGCTCAGGCAATCCCGCGGCCCGCAGCAAGCCCGCGGCGGCGGCGATGTCGGCGGCGCTGTAGTTGGGCTGCGCTCCGCCGCGCAGGATCACGTGGACGTCGGCGTTGCCGCGCGTCTCAAAGACCGCGGCCGTGCCCATCTTGGTCATGCCGATGAAGGCGTGTTCCGCGCGCGCGGCCTGCAAGGCGTCCACCGCCACCTTCACCCCACCGTCGGTGCCGTTCTTGAAGCCCACCGGGCAACTCAGGCCGCTGGCGAGCTGGCGGTGGCTCTGGCTTTCCGTGGTGCGCGCCCCGATCGCGCCCCAGCTGACCAGGTCGCTGATGAACTGCGGGCTGAGCAAGTCCAGAAACTCGGTGCCCACGGGCAGGCCGAGCGCCAGCACATCGAGCAGCAGACGGCGCGCCATCTGCAGCCCCTCGTTGATGGCGAAGCTGCCATCCAGGTGGGGGTCGTTGATGTAGCCCTTCCAGCCGACGGTCGTGCGCGGCTTTTCGAAATACACCCGCATCACCACGAGCAGCGCATCGCCCAGGCGATCGGCTTCATGCCGCAATCGCCGCGCGTACTCCAGTGCCTGGTCATGGTCGTGGATCGAACACGGCCCCACCACCACCACCAGCCGGTCGTCCCGGCCGTGGAGCACGTCGGCGATGGCGGCGCGGCTGTCGGCCACCAGCGATTCGATGGCGTCGGTCGCGGGCAGCCATTCCTGCAGCAGGGCGGGCGTGAGCAGCGGACGGACGGCGCGGATGCGCCGGTCATCGACCCGGGTGGTGTCGTGGGTGGTCGGTGGTGTCATGGCGGTGGGGGACAGGGGATCGGCGCAGCCTCGACCGGCGGGCGGGACGCCCGCCTCGGCGGCTGGAGCCTTCAACAAAGCGTCATTGTCCCCGCTTGTCACATTTCAGCGCCGGGCTGGCCGGCCGAAACCTCCGGTACCGCCGCGCCCGCGGCCCGCCCCAGCGAGGTTTCCATGCTGTCCATGCATCGCATCCGTCCTTTGCTCTGGTCCGCCCTGACCCTGTGGTGGCTGAGTGTGGGGGCACCGACCGCCTTCGCGCAGGCCCCCGTGCCGGCATCCCCGGCGCCCGCGTGGGCCCAGGGCCCGGTGTGGGTGAACATCGGTGGCTTTTCGCGCCACTTCGCGCGCGGCAAGGGTTACAACGAAAACAACCTGGGCCTCGGTCTGGAGTTGCGCACGAGCGACGAGGTCTCGCTGATGGCGGGCTACTACGTCAACAGCATGCGCCGCGACACCCAGTACGCCGCCGTCAACTGGCAGCCCTGGACCCATGGGGACTGGCGGCTGGGGGTGGCGGTCGGGGTGATGAATGGCTACCCGGCCGTGGCCCGCGGCGGCACCTTTTTTGCCGCCCTGCCGATGGCCAGCTACGAAGGCGCGCGTTTCGGCGTGAACGTGGGCCTGATCCCGTCGATCAAGGACGTGGACGGCGCGCTGCTGGTCCAGTTCAAGATGCGACTGCGCTGAGCGGCGCCGCGGCGTACCATGCGGCGCCGACCTGCTCTGCGCCGCGTTCCATGGAATTCACCACCTGGCTCACCTTCTTTGCCGCCGCCTGGGCGATCAGCATCTCCCCGGGCGCCGGCGCCGTGGCGGCGATGAGCGCCGGCCTCACGCACGGCTTTCGCCGCGGCTACCTCACCACGCTGGGCCTCGTGCTGGGCATCTGGACGCAGCTCGTGGTGGTGGGCGTGGGGCTGGGCGCGCTGGTGGCGACCTCGGCGCTGGCGTTCCAGGTCGTGAAGTGGGTCGGTGTGGCCTACCTCGTGTGGCTGGGCATCCAGCAATGGCGCGCGCCGGCCCGGCCGGTGGCGGTGGTGGCCGAGGGTCAGGCCCGGGCGTCGGCGCGTTCGCTCATCGTGCGCGGCTGGATCATCAACGCACTCAACCCCAAGGGCACGGTGTTCCTGCTGGCGGTGGTGCCGCAGTTCCTCGACCTCGGCCAGCCGCTGGCCCTGCAGTATCTGGTGATCGGCCTCACGCTGGGCTTCACCGACCTGGTGGTCATGGCCGGCTACACCGCGCTGGCCGCGCGGCTGCTGCGCAGCCTGACCGAGGCGTCCCACGTGCGGGCGTTGAACCGGGTGTTTGGCGGGCTGTTCGTGGTGGCGGGCGGGCTGCTGGCGGCCTTCAAGCGCGGCGCCTGAGGTCGCCCGCGTTCAGCAGTTGAACGGCTCGATGCCGCCGTCGAGCGAACGCCTTTCCAGCTCGATCGGCGGCAGGACGCGCGGCGCGCCTCCATCGATCACCACCGGCGGCAGCGTCACGCGGTAACGGTCCGCGGCCGGCGGTGCCAACGGCACCACCACCCACACCGACACCGGCGCCGCGGCGCCCCACGGCGCGCTCACCGCCGTGTCCAACGCCACGTCGCGCCCGCCCACGTGCACCGTGGAGCGCTCCAGCGGTGCGGTCACCCGCCGCCCGCTGTCGTCGCTCAGCACCGCGTGGGGCACCTCCCAGCGCCACGGACCGCGCAGCGGCAGGTCCAGCGAGACGAAGGCGGTGAGCTCGGGCTTCGCGGGGTCGGTGACGAACAGGCGGCCCTTGAGCGTGAGGCCGTCGACGCTTTGCGTGAACCCATTTTCATAGGACTGCAGGATGTTTTCGCAGCGGCGCTGTGGTGTCTCGCGCTGGCAGGCAGCCCGCCAACAGCACAGGCATGGCCAGCAGCGCGGCACGCGCTGCGACCGAGCCTGTCGGCCGCGTCTTCACGCCAGCGGACCGCCCAGCCGGTCGAAACCGATCATGCCGGCGCGCTCGCCGCGCGCGAGCTGCGCGGCGAGGTTGTCCAGCGCCGCCTCCACCTCCACCGGGCCCAGCGGCTGGCCGTCCGGCCCACCGGGGATTGAGCCCACGAACACCGCCTGCCAGCCCGACTCGTGCTGGTCGGCCAGCAGCCGCAGCGCTTCGAACGAGGCGATCTGGTTGACCTGCGCGTCCAGGCACATCACCGGCCGCGGCGCCCGACCGGGCGCCAGCGCGGCGAACACCAGCAGCAGCTGGCGGGGTTCGGGGTGGGCCTGCGCCTGGCGAAGGAGGGTGTCAAAGTGGGTCATGGCGGTCGGGTTTGTCGCGCGATCGGGGCGAACATCGCGAGAAGCAGCGACAAACGGGCGTTTATCGGGGCTCGGTTGCCACGCCCCTCTGCTTCAATCGCGGTTCCGTACCCAAGGGAGTATTTCATGAAACGTTTGCGCTGCGCGGCCGTGGCGGCCGCCCTCGCGCTGGCCGGCGCGGCCCAGGCCGACACCGGCAAGTTGCTGCTCACCGGCGGCGTGAGCACCGTCGAGGGCGCCGCGGGCGGTGGCATCAGCCCGTGGGCCGTGATCGGCACGCAGGCCACCGAAGGCGAGGCCGGCGTGTCGGTCCACGTCAGCCGTGTCGCCACGCGCGATTACGGTCTCACCGCCACCGGCATCGCCGTGGGCTGGAACGACCGCGTGGAGCTGTCGCTCGGCCACCAGGACTTCAACACCCGCGCCACCGGCACCGCGCTCGGCCTGCCGGGCCTGCGGCTGCGGCAGGACATAGTCGGCGCCAAGGTGCGCGTGGCGGGCGACGCGGTGCTCGACAGCGACACGCTCATGCCGCAGATCGCGGTGGGTGTGCAGTTCAAGCGGCTGCAGCGCAGCGGCCTGGACCCGGTGCTCGACGCGCTGGGCGCCAAGCGCTCGGGCACGGACTTGTACGTCAGCGCGACCAAGCTGTTTCTTGCCCAGGGCGTGCTAGTGAACGCCACGCTGCGCGCCACCAAGGCCAACCAGGGCGGCCTGCTCGGCCACGGGGCCACGCTGGGCGGCGCCGACAACGGCGTGGAACTGATGCCCGAGCTGTCGATCGCCTACCTGCTGCGCCGCGACCTCGCGGTGGGCGTGGAGTGGCGCGCCATGCCGGACAAGCTGCGCACCGCCGGCGCGGCCGCGGGCCTGGGCGACGGGCTGCGCGCCGGCCACTGGAAGGACGTGTTCATCGCCTGGGCGCCAAGCCGGAACGTCTCGCTGACCGCCGCCTGGGTCGACCTCGGCCCCATCGTGCCCGCCACCACCAACGGCCGCCGCCAGACCGGCGTGTACGTCTCGGCCCAGATCGCGTTCTGAGCCCGACCGACCGGAGAACCCGCATGAAAGCCCCCGTCTTCGCCCCCGTATTCGCCCGCGCCTTGCTCGCCGCGGTCGCCCTGCCCGTGTTGTTCCTGCCGGTGGCCCACGCCCAGGGCGCGGGCCCCGCGCCCTCGCCCGCCAGCGCCTACCCGGTGGCGCCCGCCCCCGGCCTCTACCAGGCCTTTGGCGAGCGCGCCGGCATCCGCCGCCTGATGGATGACTTTGTGGTCCGCCTGAAGGCCGACCCGCGCATCGGCGAGCAGTTTCGCGAAACCAACCTCGACAACCTCGCCGCCTCCCTGACGGACCAGCTCTGCCAGCTCAGCGGAGGACCCTGCGTCTACAAAGGCCCGGACATGAAGACGGCCCACGAGACCATGGACGTGACCAAGGCCCACTTCAACGCGCTGGTCGAGGTGCTGCAAGTCACCATGAGCGCACAGGGCATCCCCTTCGCGCGCCAGAACCAGATGCTCGCGCTGCTCGCGCCGATGCACCGCGACGTCATCAACACCCGCTGACGCGGACCGGGAGAGCCTCATGCGACACGCCGCAACATGGATGGGCGCGCTGGCGATGCTGGTGGCCACGGCCGCCCACGCCGCCACGGTGCAGGTGACGGTGCTGGCCCGCGACGGCAAGCCGCTGTCCAATGCGGTGGTGGTGGTCGAGCCGGTGGTGCCCGGCGCGCGGCCAAAAGCCGGTGCACCGGTGCGTGCCGTGGTTCGGCAGGAGCGTTCGCAGTTCCAGCCCATCGTCACGCTGGTGCCGGTGGGCTCCACCGTGCGCTTCACCAACCAGGACCCCTACGACCACCACGTGCGCGTGCTGCCGGCCAGCGCCAGCCTGCTGGGCGAGAGCCGGCCGGCCGATGGCCATGAGTTGCGCCTGCCCCCGCCCGAGCCTGGCAAACCCGAGCCCGCGGCCGATGTGCAAATGTCGCGCGCCGGACCCTACCGGCTCGGCTGCCATCTGCACAGCACCATGCGCGGCTTCATTTACGTGACCGACACGCCGTGGGTGGCACAGACGGGCGAGGACGGTGTCGTCACCATCGCCGACGTGCCCGAAGGCCCCTCGCGGGTGCTGGTCTGGCACCCCGACCAGATCGTCGACGCCACGCCCGTCACGGTCGACGTGCGCGCGGTGGCGGCCATCAACGTGCCGACCACCATCCAGCCGCGGCGCCGGCGCTGACCCTCGATCTCAGCGGCGCGTGGCACGATAGCGCCATGCCCGAAATCACCCTTCACCTGCCCGACCTGGCCAGCGCCGACGATGCCGCGGCCGTGCTGTTCGAGCTGCAGGACCTGCCCTGCATCCACCAGGCCGACGTCGACCTCGCCACGCGCCGCGCCTGGGTCAGCCACAGCCCCATGATCTCGGCCGACGACATCGTGGCCGCCCTCGCCGAGGCCGGCCACACCGCGCAGCTGGCAGACCCCCAGGCCGACTGAGACCCGCCCCATGCAAGGCCTGCGGCGCAAAGTCGTCTACGTCACCCTGTTCGAGCTCATCGCCATCGCCGCCACCAGCGTTGGCCTGGCGCGACTGTCCGACCACAGCGTGGCCCACGCCAGCGTCGCCGCCGTGGCCTCGTCGGTCATCGCGGTCGTCTGGAACCTGGCCTACAACACGGCCTTTGAGCGCTGGGAAGCCCGCCAGCCCGTGAAAGGCCGCAGCTGGCGCCGCCGCGCCGCGCATGCGCTGGGCTTCGAGGGCGGCCTCGTGCTGCTGCTCGTGCCCCTGTTTGCGTGGTGGCTGCAGATCAGCCTGTGGCGCGCCTTTGTGCTCGACCTCGGCCTCATCGCCTTCTTTCTCGCCTACACCTTCGCCTTCAACCTCGCGTTCGACAAGGTGTTCGGCCTGCCCGCGTCGGCGATGCCGGTGGAGCGCGCCTGAGCGGCGCTCGCCCATCGCCGGGGTGCCGACGGGCGGTGGCCCCGGGGTGAGGCTTCAGGGCCCACCGAAGGCCGGCGGCATCTGGGTCCATTGGGCGTGGAAGCGGTTTTCGGCTTGGGTGGCGGCGGGCGCCCGGTGGCCCAACAAGACGTCCAGGCCCGCGGTCGCGCTGTCGATCAGCGGCAGCGGACACACCGCCTGCAGCCGGTCGGCGTAACCCGCCAGGCCCGCGCCGCCCAGGATGATGCTCTCCACCCCGGCGCGGGCCGCCTGTTCGCAGGCCGCGCCCAGGCATTGCAGCGCCATCGCCGGGTCGGCCTGCAGCGCGGCGCCGCTGGGCGCCACCGTTTCGATGTGTCGCAGCAGCGGGCCGAACCCCAGCCCGTGCGCCAGTCGCGTCAACATCGGCTTCCACCGCTCGCCCCCCGTGACGATGGCAAACGGCCCGCGCCGGGCCGCTTCGATGAACGAGGCCTCGGCGAGCCCGGTCACCGGGCATGCGCTGACCTCGCGCAGCGCAAAAAGCCCCGGATCGCCGAAGCAACCAATCAGCACGCCCTCCAGCGGCTCCGGCGCCTGCGCCACGTGATGCGCCCACGCGTCCAGGCACGCGTGGGCTGCCACCGCATGGCTGGCCTCGCAGGCGATGTACCGGGCGCCGAAGGCCGCGGTGCGCACCTCCAGCCGCGTCTGGAGCGGCAGCCGCGGCATCAGCACCTCGCACAGGCGCTCGGTGGTCAGCGGGTTGGTGTTGGGGTTGATGAGCAGGAAGCGGCGAAGCGGCGGCGGGTTCATGGGTCGAATGATGGGCCGCAGCGGGCGGTGCGGCGGCGTGTGGGGACACCACGCCCCTTCGTGGTGCGAGCCCGGCGCGCTCACCAAAGGGGTGCGCACGATCGGGGCGGGCGGCGGGGGCGACCGCCAAGACGGGGCAACTTCCGTGCCGAGGCCGGCGGCGCGCGACGGCCTGGCTTGGCACGGAACATGCGCCACGTCCGGCGTGGAGGCTGCCCGAGCTCTCGCAGCCCACCCCCGAGCAGAGCTTGCACGAACCCTGGAGAACCTATGAAGCGCCGTGATTTTCTGGCCGCCGGCACCGTTGCCGTGGCCGCCCCCTGGGTGCACGCCCAATCGTCCGCCTGGCCCACCCGCGGCCCGATCCGGCTGATCTGCCAGTACCCGCCCGGCGGTCTGGTGGACACGGTGGCCCGCCTCATGGCGCCCCACCTGTCGCAAGCGCTCTCGCAATCCGTGATCGTGGACAACCGCGCCGGCGCCGGCGGCCTGATCGGCACCGAGTTCGCCAGCCGCCAGCCCGCCGACGGCTACACCCTGCTCGTCAGCCACGCGTCGGTCCATGTGTACGCCACGGCCACCCGCCGCACCATGCCCTTCGATCCGCTGAACGACTTCACCCACATGGGCATGCTGGTGGAGGCCCCGATGCTGCTGCTGGTGCGCGCCGAGTCGCCGTACCAGACCCTGGCGCAGTACATCGAGGCGGCCAAGACCAAGCCGGTGCGCTACGGTTCCTCCGGCATCGGGTCGGCCAACCACCTGTTCGGCGAACTGCTCAAGATCGACGGCCAGGCCCGCGAACACGACCACGTCCCCTACCAGGGCAGCGCCCCCGCCATCAAGGACCTCATGGCCGGCCTCATCGACGGCGTCTTCGACCCGGTGACGACCAACGTGACCCAGCTCAAGGGCGGCACCCTGCGCGCCCTGGCCGTGTCCACCACCAGCCGCCTGACCGCGCTGCCCAACATCCCCACCTTCGCCGAGCAGGGCCTGCCTTCGCTCACCGGCTCGCAGTGGCTGGGCCTGTCCGCGCCCAAGAACCTGCCGGCCCCGATCGCGCAGCGCCTGACCGCCCTCATCCCAGAGATCCTGGCCAAACCCGACATCGCGCAGCGGCTCGACGACATCCAGACCCTGCCGCGCAAAACGCCGGTGGTCGGCGACGAGTTCGTCAAGCTGATCCAGTCCCAGATCACCAACTGGACCGCGGTGGCCAAGCGCGCGAAGGTGGAAGTGATCACCTGATCGCGTCCGCGCTCCCTCATCGCGCCGCGGCGGCCATCACCCACGCCTAGAATGGGTGAGCCCCCGCGGGTGTCCGTCTGGTGTTTATGCCGCGTCAACGGCCCCCCGAATGACCGAAGTCGATTTCAACGAGATCACCAGCTACCAGCGCTACAAGCTGATGGCCAGCCTGATCGTGCCCCGACCGATCGCGCTGGTGACCACACTCGGCGCCAACGGCGTGGTCAACGCGGCCCCGTTTTCCATGTTCAACATGATCGGCGAGGACCCGCCGATCCTGATGATCAGCATCAACCGCCTCGCTGATGGCCGCCTCAAAGACACCGCCGCCAACATCCTGCACAACGGCGAATTCGTGGTTCACATGTCGGACGAGCCGCTCGCGCAGCAAATGCACGCCTGCGGCGAATCGTTTCCCGCGGACGTGAGCGAACTCGCGGCCGTGGGCCTCACGCCCGTGGCCTCGAACACCGTGAAGCCGCCCCGCATCCAGGAAGCGCCCATCGCCTTCGAATGCGTGCTTCACGAGAAACTGGAAACGCCCAGCCGCTACGTGTTCATCGGCCGAATCCAGTGGCTGGCCGCGCGCGACGGCCTGATCGACACCGAGGCCTGGCGGGTCAACCTGCGCGACTACCGGCCCATCGCCCGTTTCGGCGCGAGCTTCTACACCCGCACCGAAGACCGCTTCTCCCTCGCCGACCGCGCCGGCGAGCCGCCGCCACAGCAGACGTCCATCGATCGGATCTGAGCGCGGTGCGCGGTGCGCGGTGCGCCTGCACCGTGCTCAAGCCGCGGCGACAGCGCTCGCCGGGTCAGCGGGCGCGGGGCGACTGTAGCTGGCCCCACAACCCGAGAAATCCCACCCAGACAAACCAAGGGTTCCCAGGGTGCCGCGAACCAAAAGGTGAGATGACTTGAAGCATGAGATGAGAAAGTGCCTCTCCGCTCGCCTCTGTGGGCGGCTCCTCAGCTAGGCTTCCTGAGCACCGCTGAGCGCGCAATGGTTCTTGCTGATTCAGCCTCATCATTCTTATTGCAATCTATCAAACAATAGAACCCACGCGCGCGCCGACGGTCTGGTTCATTTAGGGCAGCAGTACGTGCAACGAAAGCCGTTTGAAACTTGTTAAATAACTTCCCGAGTTCGATGTCTATTGAATTCATCAGTTGGTCGTCGTTGCAGAACGAATATGTGTTGCCCCATGCCCGCACTATTTGCGATGCCAACAAAGTTGCGCCCGCATAGGTATGCGAGAAATCCGGTGAGTTAATCGCGAGCCCCGGTGTTCTTGTGGACTTTAAGCACTCACTGAAGACGCTTTTAATTTTGGTCTTCAAGGACTCAACCTTCTCGGCAGTTGGTCGAACGCGATTCGGCAGAATATGACATCCCAGAAAGTCGAAGCCTTTACTTGCATCCCCCGCCTCAGCCTTTCGTGAGTCGGCAGAATCAAATGGGTTGTACGCGCTCAATCCAAGGGCTTCCAGTTGACTAATGGCGCGTTGAAACGCCTTTTGTGTTCTTGTTTTCTCGCGTCCAAACATGATGAAGTCATCAATATATCGGACGCAAGTTATTCCTCTCGAGTTGAATTCCCTGTCAAAATCTCTAAGCAAATAATTGCATAAGAGCGGTGAAAGACTGGAGCCCTGCGCGACACCGGTGTCATAAATTGGGAAAAGCTGCGCGTCGGTGCCGTATTGGTGTATATCTCGTATCTCGGTGAGAACCGCACTTTTAAAGTAGGCGAGAAACGCTTCGTCTCCGTCAATCGACTCGCACAGGTCTTCAACAACCCTTGTGCGCGGTATTTGGGTAAAGAACCCCTTAATATCGGTTCGGACGAAAAAGCCGCCAGACTGTGCACATTTCACTGCTTTTGCAATGGCCCCTGGTACTCCAAATCCTCGTCCGGGCACGCCGCCGAAGTTGAAGCCTGCAGTCAACTCGGAGTAGACCTTGGGGGACTCTTGGACCAGCTCGAGTATGGCTCGCTGAACTACGCGGCTTTCGATGGGAGCGACCACAATAGGCCGCTTTTTGGTGCTGCCAGCCTTCCGAATTAAGACGCCTCTAGCAGGAGGAAAGACGAAGCTTCCTCGACTAAGTCTTGATTGAAGACTTTTCAGTCGTGATGTGGCATTACTCGAAAACTCTTGAGCTTCGCCCCGAATTTCAGCTGATTCGGAATGGAGTGCGGAAGCACGAACTTTTACCCAAGCCTGTTCAAGATTCTGGAACTTGGCAAGTTCTTTAATCGACGCAACGCGATGCTTAGTAGGGAGGGGTCTCACTGGCATGCTCACCCGACCGTCTCAACGAGCTATCCGCCTCAGGCATGGCACAAAGCCGGACCTGTCCATCAACCCCGTCACCGGAATCGACGAATTCATCGATGCACTCCGCGGCACAGCCATGCTGCCCGCCCGGCACGATGAAATAGCAGCTGGCCAGAACTAGCGACGCGAGCCCCCACGCCCTGGCACGTTTTTGCTTGCTTCCACTTTCATGGCTTTCACCTCCAACTTTAACGTTTTTGGCCCCGCGAGCAAGTCATCGCGGCATCCCGCGCCCGCATCCAATTAAATTGTCCACTGACCGTCCAGTGAGAGCCCTTGATAAGCCAAGCGCCGGTCAAGTTGTAGACAGTCGGATGCGAGCTATCCGCCTCAGGCATGGCACAAAGCCGGACCTGTCCATCAACCCCGTCACCGGAATCGACGAATTCATCGATGCACTCCGCGGCACAGCCATGCTGCCCGCCCGGCACGATGAAATAGCGAACCAGATCATTGTAGTGCTCTATCCCCCAAATTCAAGCCCTTGACTGAATCGCTTCTACGCTTTGGCACAAAAGCCATGCGATAGAAATCAACGCAAAAGAGCGTGTCCCATACATCAAAGACATCGAACAGCTCTATCAGTCGCGGGCGGCTCATAGTTTTCTCGACTTATGAGTCCCTGTTTCTCACGATATGTCGCTGGCTACAGCGACGCTTCACACGTCAATATTCCCCGCCCGCAGCGCATTCGTCTCGATGAAGTCCCGCCGCGGTTCCACCTCGTCGCCCATCAGCATCGTAAACACGCGGTCGGCCTCGATCGCGTCGTCGATCTGCACGCGCAGCAGCCGGCGCACGGTGGGGTCCATGGTGGTTTCCCACAGCTGCTCGGGGTTCATTTCGCCCAGGCCTTTGTAGCGCTGGCGGGCGGTGCTGCGTTCGGCTTCGGCGATCAGCCAGTGCATGGCCTGGCGGAAGTCGCCCACGCGCTCTTCCTTCTGCTTGTCGCCCTCGCCGCGCTGCACCTTGGCGCCGTCGCCCAGCAGGCCGCGGAAGGTGTTGGCGGCGTGGGCCAGGGCGGCGTAGTCGGCGCCGTGGACGAAGTCCTGGGTGATGACGCTGCTCTTGATGTTGCCGTGGTGGCGGCGGCTGATGCGCAGCACGGGTTTGTCGCTGCGCGCGTCGAATTCGGCGGCCACCTCGGCGGGCACGCCGGTGGTGCTGAGCTCGCGCAGCTTGGCCTGCAGGGCCTGGGCGCTGGCGGCGGCGCCTTCCATGTCGTCGAGGTTGAGCACCACGCCGTCGGCCACGGCGCGCAGCGCCTCGGCGTCCATGAAGGCGGACAGGCGGGCGATCACCTGTTCGGCGGTCTGGTGTTTGCGGGCAAGCTCGGCCAGGGTGTCGCCGTCGAGGGTGCGGCTGTCGGCGCCGCCGGTGATCACGCGCGCGTCCTTCAGCGCGATGCGCAGCAGGAAGGTATCGAGCGCGTGGCCGTCCTTGAGGTACAGCTCTTCCTTGCCGGCCTTCACCTTGTACAGCGGCGGCTGCGCGATGTAGATGTGGCCGCGCTCGACCAGCTCGGGCATCTGCCGGTAGAAGAAGGTCAGCAGCAGCGTGCGGATGTGGGCGCCGTCGACGTCGGCGTCGGTCATGATGATGATGCGGTGGTAGCGCAGCTTGGCCACGTCGAAGTCATCGGCGCCGCTTTTGCCGTCGCCCGCGCTGCCGGCCTTGCCGATGCCCGTGCCCAGCGCGGTGATCAGCGTGAGGATTTCGTTGGAGGTGAGCAGCTTCTCGTAGCGCGCTTTCTCCACGTTGAGGATCTTGCCGCGCAGCGGCAGGATCGCCTGGAACTTGCGGTCGCGGCCCTGCTTGGCGGAGCCGCCGGCCGAGTCGCCCTCCACGATGTAGATCTCGCACAGCGCCGGGTCCTTCTCCTGGCAGTCGGCGAGCTTGCCGGGCAGGCCCATGCCGTCGAGCACGCCTTTGCGGCGCGTCATCTCACGCGCCTTGCGGGCGGCTTCGCGGGCCTTGGCGGCTTCCACGATCTTGCCGCAGATGATCTTGGCGTCGTTGGGCTTTTCCTGCAGGTAGTCGGTCAGCAGGCGGGCCACCACGTCTTCCACCGGGCCGCGCACCTCGCTGGACACCAGCTTGTCCTTGGTCTGGCTGCTGAACTTGGGCTCGGGCACCTTCACGGAGAGGACGCAGCACAGGCCTTCGCGCATGTCGTCACCCGTGACCTCCACCTTGGCCTTCTTGGCCAGGTCGTTCTCTTCGATGTATTTGTTGATGACGCGGGTCATCGCGGCGCGCAGGCCGGTGAGGTGGGTACCGCCGTCGCGCTGCGGGATGTTGTTGGTGAAACACAGCACCTGCTCGTTGTAGCCGCTGTTCCACTGCATGGCGACTTCCACACCGATGTTGGTGCCCTGGTCGCTCTGACGATCGCCGAGCGCGTGGAAGATGTTTGGGTGCAGGACGGTCTTGCCCTTGTTGATGAACTCGACAAAGCCCTTCACGCCACCGGCGCCCGAGAAGTCGTCTTCCTTGCCGCTGCGCTCGTCGATCAGGCGGATGCGCACGCCGTTGTTGAGGAAGCTCAGCTCGCGCAGGCGCTTGCTCAGGATTTCGTAGTGGAAGTCGTTGTTCTCTTTGAAGATCTCGGTGTCGGGCAGGAAATGGACTTCGGTGCCGCGTTTCTCGGTGGCGCCGGTCACCTTCATCGGTGAAACCTCCACGCCGCCCTGCGTTTCCAGCAGGCGGTTTTGCACCACGCCGCGCGCGAACTCCAGCTGGTGCACCTTGCCCTCGCGGCGCACCGTCAGGCGCAGCCACACCGACAGCGCGTTCACGCAGCTCACGCCCACGCCGTGCAGACCGCCCGAGACCTTGTAGCTGTTCTGGTTGAACTTGCCGCCCGCGTGCAGCTCGGTCAGCGCGATCTCGGCGGCCGAGCGCTTGGGCTCGTGCTTGTCGTCCATCTTCACGCCGGTCGGGATGCCGCGGCCGTTGTCCACCACGCTGATGGAGTTGTCGGTGTGGATGGTGACCACGATGTCGTCGCAGTGGCCCGCCAGCGCCTCGTCGATGGAGTTGTCAACCACCTCGAACACCAGGTGGTGCAGGCCGGTGCCGTCGGACGTGTCGCCGATGTACATGCCCGGGCGCTTGCGCACCGCCTCCAAACCTTCCAGGATCTGGATCGAGCCTTCGCCATAGCCCTCGCTCGCGCCGGCCTGGTGGGCGTCGATCTTGGGCTGGAAATTGGAGCTGTCGGGGTTGGCGGCACCGTTTTCGGACGGGTCAACGGGCTTGCTGGCTTCGGACATGGTGAATTTCTCGGACTTCTAGAAGCGCCAAACCCGCCAAGCGCGGGTTGAGCTGGGGACCGGTGGTGCGCAGGCTTCTTGGTCCAGGCCAGCGCGGAACCGGCTTTGCCGGGCCGCTGCTGGCGCCCCCTGGGGGGTGACGCCGAAGGCGGCGCAGGGGGGTCAAATTCTCATGGGCATCACGACGTACTTGAACGCGTTGTCGTCGGGGTTGGTGATCAGCGCGGAGCTGTTGCCGTCCTGGAGCTCGATGCGGACCATTTCCTGGCCCATGTTCTGCAGCGCGTCGATCAGGTAGGTGACGTTGAAGCCGATCTCGATGTCGGCGCCGCTGTAGTCGATGTCGAGCTCGTCCACCGCCTCTTCCTGCTCGGCGTTGCTCGAGGCCACGCGCAGCGCGCCGGCTTCCAGGTTCAGGCGCACGCCCTTGAACTTCTCGCTCGTCATGATGGCCGTGCGCTGCAGGCAGGCCAGCAGCGGGGCGCGGCCCAGCGTGACGATGTTCTTGTGGTTCTTGGGGATCACGCGGTTGTAGTCGGGGAACTTGCCCTCGACCAGCTTGGTGACGAACTCCATGCCGTCAAAGCTGAACTTGGCCTGGTTGGCCGCGAACTGCATTTCGATGGCGCCTTCCTTGTCGGACAGCAGGCGCTGCAACTCCAGCACCGTCTTGCGCGGCAGGATCACCTCCTGCTTGGGCACGTCCACGTCCAGCGTGGCGCTGGCAAACGCCAGACGGTGGCCGTCGGTGGCCACCAGGCTCAGCTGCTTGCCTTCGGCCACGAACAGGATGCCGTTGAGGTAGTAGCGGATGTCGTGCACCGCCATGGCAAACGACACCTGACCCAGCAGGCCCTTGAGCGTTTTCTGCGGCACGCTGAACGCCGGCCCAAAGCTCGCCGACTCCTGCACCAGCGGGAAGTCCTCCGCGGGCAGGCTTTGCAGCGTGAAGCGGCTCTTGCCCCCCTTGAGCACCAGCTTGCCGCCGGTGGCTTCCAGACTCACCGTCTGGTCGCCCGGCATCGTGCGCAGGATGTCGATCAGCTTGCGCGCGCCCAGCGTGGTGGCGAAGCTGCCGTCGTCGCCGTCGAGTTGCGCCGTGGTGCGGATCTGGATCTCCAGGTCGCTGGTGGTGAGCTGCAGCGCGCCGCCGGTCTTGCGCAGCAGCACGTTGGCCAGGATCGGCAGCGTGTGGCGCCGCTCGACGATGCCGGCCACCGACTGCAGGGCGGCCAGAACCTTGTCCTGGGTCGATTTGAAAACGATCATGGGCGGGCTCTTTCGTCGTCAGGGGA
>Ga0209278_1000435_pt1 | contig 33674 bp, 25 predicted proteins | sample JI81BgreenDNA_FD_187504 | JGI IMG/M metagenome (GOLD analysis project Ga0209278, IMG submission 187504) | Wastewater effluent complex algal communities from Wisconsin, to seasonally profile nutrient transformation and Carbon sequestration -... | ecosystem: Engineered > WWTP > Effluent > Algae...
CAGATAGCCCCCTTCCAGCAGCGCCTTCAGGATCACCGGTACGCCGCCGATACCGTAGAGATCAAACGCGACGTATTTCCCGCCGGGCTTCAGGTCGGCAATGTAGGGAGTTTTGCTGAAGATTTCACCGACATCGTGAATGTCGAAATCAATGCCCGCCTCGTTGGCAATGGCGGGCAGATGCAGCGCGCCATTGGTAGAGCCGCCGGTAGCGGCCACTACTGCGGCCGCATTCTCCAGCGCTTTGCGGGTGACAATGTCGCGCGGGCGAATCTTGTGTTTCAGCAGGTTCAGCACCGCCTCGCCGCTGGCGAAGGCGTAGGCGTCGCGGCTTTCAAACGGCGCGGGCGCACCCGCCGAGCCGGGCAATGCAAGGCCGATCGCCTCGCTCACGCAGGCCATGGTATTGGCGGTGAACTGCCCACCGCAACTGCCGCTAGATGGGCAGGCTGCCTGCTCCAGCTCCTCGAGTTCTTCTTCGGTGATTTTGCCAGCGGCGATCTGGCCCACCGCTTCGAACACATCCTGCACGGTCACGTTTTACCACGGAACTGGCCGGGTAGAATACTGCCGCCATACATGAACACACTGGGTACGTTCAGGCGAACCATGGCCATCATCAGCCCCGGCAGGGATTTGTCGCAGCCGGCAAGGCCGATCAGCGCATCGTAGCAATGGCCTCGCATGGTGAGTTCCACCGAATCGGCGATCACATCGCGCGATACCAGCGAGCTTTTCATGCCCTGATGGCCCATGGCGATACCATCCGTCACCGTGATGGTGCAGAATTCGCGCGGGGTGCCACCGGCGGCGGCCACGCCCTTCTTGGCGATCTGCGATTGGCGCATCAGCGCGATGTTGCAGGGGGCAGCCTCGTTCCAGGTCGTCGCCACGCCGATCAGCGGCTGGGCGATCTGCGCTTTGTCCAGCCCCATCGCATAGAGGTAGCTGCGGTGCGGCGCGCGCTCCGGCCCGGTGGTGACATGGCGGGAAACAAGTTGAGATTTACCGTAGGTTTTATCGGTCATGATGCGGCGGCCTGTGTGCTCTGGTTTACTGCCTAGTCAGCTAGCGCAACCGAGGCAGATGCACAAGGCGCGAAATAACCAACCGATTTGTAACTTGCGGACGAGCCGTGAGCGCGGCAATGTTTGTGTACTGTTTAACTACTGAAAGGAGGTGATCCAATGTCTAGTTACGAACGAATGACACGCGGTTCCAACCATGGGTCGCGCGAGGTGATCGCCTCGTAAGGCATCCCACGGATGTGGACCGTGTGTCCCAACCGTAACGACCCCGGCAGCAACCCTGCCGGGGTTTTTTACTGATTAGCCCGCGAAATTCGGGAAGGTCAGCACACAGCCAAGGGCTTGGCTATCCAGCCGGTAGGTCGTGTCGAGATCGTTGCCGCTGGCAGCGTTGGTACAGGTGGCCCAGTAGCGAATCACCAGTCGCCCGCGCCCCGGTCTGCCATCATCCATTTTTGTATCGATGTTCCACGCTTCTTCTGGCTTTAAAACGCTATTCAAATTATCGAATGTTGGGTTAAATCCACCAAACTGCATCCAGTTGCCGTATTGGCCAGTCATCAAATCAGCACTGGCAGGAGTGGTGCCAGGCAAGAATTCGCGTTGACCCCAACTACCTTGGTTGAGCTTTGAGCGCGGCACATTATCGGCAGTCATATGAAATACCGTCGCCGTACCAGCCAAGCCGGTGTAGGTGCCTTCGACTAGTCCGGCCAGCGCCAGATGACGCCAGAACTGGTACATCTCGCCCGATTGGCTGGCCGCTGCCGGTAGGGCGATCTGGCCATTGCCATTACCATCGCACACCCCCGTTGCCAGCGTGCCTGCGCCAGAATTACTGACGCAGTCGGCAGTCCCCAGTTGGCGATTCCAGAAACGTGTGGCATCGCGGAAATCACCCGGCAGTGCAAAATACTTATCACGGAACGTGTGCACGGCGGCGAGGTATCGCGCATGCTCGGCGCTGACGGACCGCAGCTCCGCCGCACGGATCAGGGATTGCCCGGCCAGAATGCCACCAGTCAGCAGGCCAAGAATTACCAGTACAATAGATAATTCGACGAGGGAGAAAGCCTGACGCATATTCAAATTTACACCAAATTTCATATGAGAAGTCCAATCCTAGCTGGCGCCACGCGCGATGAGCAGCCGCTCGGTATCGCGGGCACCATAGCGGCGGGCAACGCTAAGCAGGCTTTGGCCCGCTTCGTCCGTCGTCGACACGGGAATGCCGGTATTCAGCAGCGCGCGGGTGCCGTGAATGTTATTGGCGGCCACGTTGGCAAAGAGCTGGCGCACATACATCTCGCGCGTGCGCAAGGTGGGAAGATGGCGATTCTCGGCATTATAGCTGGGCTGATAGATCGCCGCTGGCAGGATATGCCGACGGTAAATGAAATTGGTTTTTTTGGGAATAATGGCTGGGGCCAGGGTGGTTTTCCACGTCGGTCTGGCTGGTTTTGGCGGCGACGGTAGCTCGCCCTCGGTCGGGGTTGCCCCAGTGGCAAGATCCATCGCTGGTAACGTTGGCGCAGCAGCATCCCCTGCAGCTGCGGGCATGCCAGGTGGTAAGGCAAACCCACCAAAATTCGGCAAGCCAGGTGACGGAGTACCCCCGGCACCCGCCTCTGGCGTGGTTGGCACCGTAATGGCGACATCATCTTCTAATACTGCAGGAGCCGTCGACGATGCATCCGGCGTGGATGGCATTGCCATGGGCAATTCAGGTAAGCCTGGGGCAACCATATCGGCGGCTTCGGGGACTGGTTCGGGGGCAGCGGCGGCATCCTCCGACGCGTCAGCACTGGCATCGGGTGCGGTTGGGGTGGCCGCCCCCACCTCGCCACTGATCGGAGCGCCGGGAATGGTCGCAGGCGTACGCGAGGCATCAACCACTGGTAGTGTTGCGTCCATGGTTTTTGCAGCCCCCGCATTGGGCGCCATGGGTGTAGACGGCAATGGGGGCAAAGCATTCGCTACTGGCGCTGGACTGCTGCCAGCGACCGTGCCTGGCAAGGGTGGCAGTGAAAAATCGGGGGTTTGCGCAAGCACAGGGCCGCACAAACCCACCGTTAAGAGCGTCACTAACCTAAGTAGTCTGGCAATCACTTTAACCATCTCAATATGTTAAAAGCTATTGCTCATGATGTAGGCGACCCTAATGCCGCTTTTCTGACTGCGCATTAAGAATGCTGGCCAGGCTACTTAATTATCACCATTTCTTTTGCCAGATGTGCCATGCATGCCACAAGCCACCAGTGCAGCATGGCGATGAGCGTAAAAAAGCAGAGGATTCCTGCCCTGCTTTCACAGCAGGTTGCAAAGCCTTGTGGATAAGTGGGAAGCTTAGTGGCCGCTCAGGCGACGCACTTCTTTGTCTACCATGCGCTCGACGATGGTCGTAAGGTGCGTATCCAGCCAGTCCTTAAGCATGGGGCGCAACGCCTCGATCACCAGATCCTCGATGGTGGTACCGGCGCGGGTGCGCAGGCCACTGGCGGGCATGGGGGGCAGCGGTGCATCCGGAATGGAACGCAACGCATTCAGCGCGGCCATCGAGCTGGCCAAGGTGCGATCGGATAGCAACGCATCGTCCGTCGCCGGGGCAGCTTTGGCCGGAGCCATCGTCACCGCGGGAGCAACAGCAGGGGGCGGGCTTGCAGGGGCTGGGGCCACAGGGGCAGGGCTTGGCGCCGCACTCAATGCGGCATCGGTCGGGGCCGCCATGATTTCATCCAGCGAGAGATGATCGCTGGCATTGGCCGAGTCTGCTTGGCGCGCGTTATTGCCAAGCAAAGCATCGGTATCGTCTTCCGAGAGGAGTTCCGTTAACTCCAACACATCCGAACCTGACGGCGCAGGTTCCGCCTCATCAGCGATGATGCGCTTGATGGATTGAAGAATTTCTTCCATCGACTGGTCTTGTTCTCTGGCCATAGCGATCGCAATTCACCCGTTAATCCATTTACTTAAACGGCAGGCAGCGGGCAAGCGCAAGTGCTTTATCGGTTTCGGCCAATGCCTGTGCATACATTCCCACAACGTTGCAGTATTTCCGCAACCGGGGCTAAAAACCGATGGGTAGCCACTTCGTGTCGTCGTAATGCGCGCGCGGATCGTAGGAGGCGATCGGCAGACCAAGATATTCTGGCGTTAGCTTGCCCAATGCACGGGTGAGATTGTAGGCTGCCACCACGCGATCGCGATTCGCCTGCACCAGATTGGTACGGGCATTGAAGAGTTCCTGTTCGGCATCCAACACATCCAGCACGGTACGTGCGCCGTATTCCTGCTCCTGCCGCACTCCCTCAAGCGCCACCTCCGCCGCCTCGATCTGCTGCTGGCGTGTGGCGATGGTTGCCATGGCTGTCTCGAGCTGTTCCCACGCATTCGCCACGCCCTGCTCCACATTCTGGCGGGCATCCTGCACCTCGTACTGGCGTTGGCGCGCAATGTTTTTGGCCTCGCGCACGCGGGAATATTCCGCCCCGGATTGGTACAAGGGAATACTGACTTCCACCGCGATCGAATCCTGATCGAACTCGCTGTTCACGCCCAGCACCCCTACCCCTTCCTGACGGCTCATATTCCCCACCACATCCACCTGCGGCAGCAGGGTGGCGGTGTTGGTCCACACGTCGTAATGCGAGGATTTGGCAAGGTGAATGGCGGCAAGCAGGTCGGTATTGCTGCTGCGCGCCTGCTGCATCGCTTCCTCCAGCGTGGCAGGAAGCTCGGGCAGTGCCGCGGGCTGCTCCAGCACCCCTTCGGGCTTGTAGCCAACGATACGCTCAAACACTGCAATGGCCGAGATCAGCCGGCCCTCTGCCGCGATCACATTGCCGCGTGCCACCGAAAGCCGCGCTTGCGATTGCGCCACGTCAGTGCGCGTCACCTCGCCCACTTCAAACCGCTCCTGGGCAGCGGTGAGCTGCTTATTCAGCACGTCTTCATTCCCGCGTGATAATTCAAGGATCGAGACCGCGGTGACCACATCCATGTAGGCGGTTACAGCATCAAATAATGCCTGCTGTTCGATGCTGCGCAATTGTTGCTCACCCGCCCGTACGCGCTGTTTGGCACTATTGTAACCCGAGAAGGTGCCCCCGCCACGAAACAGCGGTTGGCGTACGGTCAGGCTACGGTTTTCAGTATCGCCATAGGTCCAATCGGCGCCGCCATTGGCCAGGCGCTGGCGACCACGGGCATAATTGGCCGAGGCATTGGGCCGGAAGCCGGATACGGCTTGGGCCACTTCCTCGTCCGTTGCACGCTGGCGGTCACGCTCGGCTTTGATGGTTGGGTTATTGCTGTAGGTGGCCACCAGTGCATCGTTCAAGCTTTCAGCCAATGCCGGGGAAGCAACGCTCAGAACCAGCAAGCTGGCCGAAACATAGGCAACAGATCTAAGACGTGCGTTGAACATGAACGTTCCGAGTTAAATTTTTTAGGCCGCAAAACCAGCATGCGCTGTCTTCGTACATGACGAAAATTCCATGGGGCTGCAATCAGAAAGCGCTGAGCGAGCACGCAGACACAACTTTAACGCGCATGTGATGCAACCGGGCCAAAGAAAGGCGCTCCTGCCTCAAAAAACTCATCCCGCGTCACATTCTTCGGGCAGACTGGGCGCGTGTTCGGACGCACACGCTCGCTCCACACGCCGCCCTTGGCACCCTGCCCCTCTTCCATTTCTGTTGGCACAACGCTTAGGCTACGACGAGGCGTAGCGTTAGGATCAAGCTCGGGCGGCGAGTGCCGTAACTGCTCGATCAGGGCCCTATCGCTGTAGTCGCCTTGCTTGGAACGTTCGGGAAGATACGTCATGATACGCAGTGGCTCTGCCCCATGGCTCAGGAAATGTTTGGTCACATAACGGTCCAGCGCCGCATAGGTCATGCCTTCTTCCTGCCCTTGCAGGAAGAATAATGGTTCCTTGGATTGCTGCATCATACCGGTCTTCTGCATATTGGCGAATGCATGCTGATAGGCTTCACGCGCACTTTCAAGCGTTTCACGCTGCGCCATTGCTTGTTGGCGTAACTGCGCCCGCGCCTCAAGCACAGCCTGTGCCATCAGGCTTGGATCGCGCATCGCCCCACCATCGTTATGCTGCATGGCTTGGCGGGTCAGTGCGTCGCGAATCAGGGTTGCGGCCTCTGCACTGGCTGCATCGCCCGTCATGATATCAAGCTGGGCCATCTGGAAATTTCGTATCACACCAACGTTGCGGGGATACTGCACAAGCTCGTTTGCTGCATGGCATAGACTATCCATCGCCTTCACGGCTTCCTGCAGCGCCGCCAGCCGCAGCTCATGGAGTTGTGGGTCCTCATCCACGATCGGCTTCAGATACTGTTTATGCACATCGAGGAAATCGGCGCGCTGCATCTCCTCCAGCATCGGCTTTAAGGTTTGCGTCCAGTCACGCCGCTGGGTGATGTTCATGAGCAGCCCATGCTGCCGCCCAATGCGCTCGTCATCGCTTACCTTACCAAGGTTTTCCAGCCGATTCTCCGGGCGCAACTCGCCATATAGCATCATGCGGCGTGCATCGGGAAAATATTTGTCAGTTAAACGCTGACGCGCTTTGTTCATGCGGGCACGCCCCATTTCGTCGTGCACTGCCTCGGCATCGTAGGGGGTATCATGCTGGGTCTGCGGTCCGAACGCTACTTTTAAGGCCGTGCGCAAATGGCTTAGCATCACTGGCTCTTCGCGCATGCTGGGCACACGCCCCTCATGCTCGGCAAGTCGGGTGAAAAATAGCGGATCAACCGGCACCAGATGCAATAATTTATCGTCCGGCAGGATACGCGGATAAATGTTCGGCTGCTGCGGGAACAACCGGGCTTTCTCTGCGTTGGTCGGCGCAATCGTCTGCAAATGGGCAAGTGTTGATTTCACAGGATTCGGTATGACCAGGTACCGCACTGTGACGCTGCCATCATCGTTACGTGGTTGGGCCGTAAGCCATTGGTGGTAAGCTTCGCGCTGCCGGAAGATCTGGGTGATATCCTGACCAGTACTGCGTAACGCATCGCGTTGATGGCGAATTTTCTGGAACAAATCTTCGATCCTATCATCCACCGGGTGCAGATGCATGGGCAAGCCTTGTTCGTCCCATTCATCGCGCACGAGCGCAAATGTTTCACTGGCCGCGGCCGCACCTGCCAATGCTTTTAGCTTCTGCTCGAATGGGCGACCGATGCTGCGCAGATCATCGGCCGAGAAGCGCACCTGCACGGCCTGAATAGCGCCTTCTTCGGCCAGCGCAGCGAGTCTCCGCCAGGCGGTCTGTTCCGGTTTCTCGCGAATCACGGGTTGCTGCATGAAGCGCTTGAGTCGCTTGGTAACCTGCTCCTCACGCAATACAATGGGTCTGCGTTCTGGGTGCGCAGGCCAATGGCGATCCTGCTGGCGCTGCTGGCGCCATGCTTGCGAATCCGCAGGACGAAGGCGTAGCTGATAGATATATTGCGTACTGCTACCCTCGCCCGTTTTGCCGATCCATTGCAGATCACGCCCGGGTAAGTCTAAAAATCCAGTCGCTTTTAGTTCTGTCTGGAAGTCACGTGCTTTGGTACTATTGATGCGAATGGCAAGCGTGCAAAGTGTTTGGCCATGGCGCTGCATTAGCGCACCGCTTTCTTTGTTATGCTTGGTTGGTAGGGGTTTGGTATATTCCATCCAAAGCCGCTGCACCCCTGAAGCTTTCATCACATCAAGCGCCTTGCCACGCACCATATGTTCATTGGCTTTTTTCTCGATGTTCTTCGGTTTCGGCACGGCTTTAGCAGGCGGCTGATCCACTTCGTCCTGCATGCTGCTTAGCAAGGTTTTATCGCGCACATGCCGACGAAGATGCTCAGTGAGCGCCGCAAAGGATGCATAGGGCGTCTCTTCCTGCGTAAAGGGATAGGTTTGTTTGCCTTCCTTAGTATGGCTGTGCCCCAGCCCTTTAGCGACACTGGCACTCACCGGCAATAGCAGGATCGATGGCTCCTCATGCGGCTCGGTAAGCGGCACGGTACGCTTCAGGCTGATCCCCGCATCGAGCGCAAAACGCTCGGCACGCGCCATATGCGATGCCGTGATCGCCAGCCAATCCTCTACGGTACCATCTGCTGCTTCGTTACGCACAAGCTCCACGTTACGTACACGCAGCCTGATGGCCATGGCATCGTTTTTCTTTTCGCGCTTCTTCTTCGAAGGCGCATCCTCTGCCGTTGATGCAGGCGCAAGCGATACCTGCTTCGACTTCAACCATTCTGGATTAATGTGCTGCGTGTAATGGTTGGGGACCAATCCGCCGAGGTATGGTTTCAACGCCTGATACAGAGGATCACGTACTGTTACCCGCTCTATTTGATCATACACGCCTTGTGGATTCGGCATAGAAAGCGTATGCGACTCCACCGTATAACGCGGATCATTCAGGCTACGTATCAGGCCCTGCAATTCTGGGCTCATGCGCAGACGAAGCCGCGTGACAACTCCACCGCCGATCTGCTCGTACAGATCGATGTCCGTTACATGGGCTGCTATTTCGGAAAGTATGTTAGAAAGTGGCTGCGGAACAATCGGCGCAGCAACGGTCGCCGACGGAGCCGGACGTTCTTTAGGGCGTATATCCACCGGCTTAGGCACAGGAACCACAAAACGCGGATCATCATGCACCCCTTGCAGTAGCTGAAACAATGCCGTTGAACTCGCCGGATCCACCTCAGGCAGCGATGGCGCCGGTGGTAGCATGATGGCTTCCGGGTGTGCTGCGCACACCGCATCGGCAACGCTACGGCGCACAGGCAGCACCATGAACTCCCCTACTGAACGACCTGTTGCTGCCATTTGTAAGGATTGCGGCTGCTGCGGATCGCAAAGACGCGCACGAACGATGTCCAATGCTTTACGGTGATCGGCGCTGAGCAGCAGATAGGATAGGGCTTCCGGCTCGCCTTTCATGGCAGGCCGACTGCTATGCATCACCCCTATCGCATGCAGGGGCGGACGACTGGAAAGTGCCGCGGCCGACGAGTATAGTCCAAAGAGCGGTGGGGTTTGGCTGGGCTGAGGAGTCACTCTTTGCAGCAACAATTCAGCGATATCTTGCTTTAAATACGCCTTACTGGTCGTCGCCGCATCGGTTCGAGGACGCGCGGAGCTTGCAAAACAGCCAAGCCGCTGCAGTTGATCAAGCAAGGCTGCAGGCCCGTAGACTGCATAAAAGTTCGAGGAAGGATTCGTATCGTCCGCAATAAAAGGCGCGCGATAATCGGCCGCTTGCGGCTCGGCATGCAGTGTTAGCTGCCCGTCACTAATCGCGCGCTCAAGCGCCTCAATTTCTTTTGCATGCTTTGCCATAATGCTCCTACGGCATGCATCCTAATCGAGGCATACATTAAGCAGTGTTAAGATTTGATGAAGCATTACGGGCGGGCGGGCGCTGAAAAATCCTGCGCGCGGTTCTCACACAAAAGGCACCCGAAGGTGCCTTATGTGTGAGAAATGGAGGCCGAGGGCGGAATCGAACCGCCGAATACAGGATTTGCAGTCCCGTGCATTACCACTTTGCTACTCAGCCGACCCAAAAAAGGGAACGCCGTTGTAGCGTTCCCTATGGCATTGGTCAAGCAGCCTTACGCTGCTAGTTTTTTGCGCTGTTCCGGGGCGAGCGTGGCACGCAGCATCCACGCCGCTTTATCATGCACCGTAATGCGCTGGGTGAACAGATCGGCCGTCGAGGCATCCTCGGCTTTTTCAGCTTTCTCAAGCGCCTTTTTCAGATGCTCCGAAAGCTGCTGGTTTGAGAGATAGAGATCCTTCACCATCTCGAAATCGTCCGCATCGCCCTTGGCTTCTTTCAGCTTGGTGAGTTTCGCGAATTCACTGTAGCTGCCGGGGGCTTTCTCACCCAACGCGCGCAGGCGCTCGGCCAGCGTATCTACTGCACCGAACAGCTCATTATATTGCTCTTCAAACATCACGTGCAGGCTGTGAAATAGCGGCCCTTCCACATTCCAGTGGTAGTTCTGTGTTTTCAGCTGCAGCGTGTAGGTATCGGCCAGAATGGCTTTCAATGCATCGGTGACGGGTTTGTTGCTCATGATCTTTCTCCTTTTACACTGCAAAGCATACGCCTGCCGACATCAATACTCCATCAGGAAGTTGGCATGGATGCGATTGATAGGCTCAATCGTCAACGGTGTACCACCTAGCTATGCAGCCTGCTTACTCCCAGCCCCCGCGGCCTTCAGCGCCTGATCGAGATCGGCGATGATGTCCTCGGCATCCTCGATCCCGATGCTGACGCGGATCGCTTCGGGCAGAATGCCCACCTGCTTGCGGTGCGCCTCGGAAAGCTGGCCATGCGTGGTGCTGGCCGGATGAATCACCAGCGAACGCGTATCGCCGATATTGGCGAGCATCGAGAAAAGTTTAAGATGGTCGACGGTCGCCTTCGCTACCTCGAAACCGCCTTTGACACCAAAGGTGAACACCGCTCCTGCTCCGCGCGGCAGGTATTTCTTGGCCAGCGTGTGGTATTGGTTGCTGGGCAGGCCCGCATAGCTCACCCAGGCAATACCGGGGTTGGCAATCAGCCACTCCGCCACTTTCTGGGCGTTGCTGCAATGGCGCTCCATCCGCAGGCTGAGGGTTTCAATGCCATTGAGCGTGAGAAACGCATGGAACGGCGACTGGGTGGGCCCCAGCGCACGCAGGCCAATGGCATGATTATGCACCGTGAGTGCCATGTTGCCGAACTGCTCGGCAAAGTTCACGCCATTATAGCTCGGGTGCGGCTGCGCCAGCTCAGGATATTTCGCAGCGTGTTTTTTCCAATCGAAATTACCGCCGTCAATAACGGCGCCGCCAAGCGCCGTGCAGTTGCCGTTCAGGAATTTCGTGGTGGAATGTACCACGATATGCGCCCCCCATTGAATCGGACGGCACAGATAGGGACTCGCCATCGTGTTATCGACCACCAGCGGAATGCCTGCTTCATTGGCGATCTTGGCGAGGCCCTCAATGTCGGAGATCACGCCGCCGGGGTTGGCGAGCGATTCCACGAAAATGAGTTTGGTTTTCTCGGTAATGGCTTTTTTCACCGCGTCCAGATCATCCACATCCACGAAATCCGCGTGCCAGCCAAAGCTCGAGGGGAAGGTGTTCTGGAATTGGTCCGTCGTGCCACCATACAGGCGTTTGCTGGCAATAAAGCGCTCGCCCGGACGCACCAGCGCCTGGAACACCAGCAATTGCGCCGCATGGCCCGAGGCCGCCACGGTGGCCCCTACCCCGCCTTCCAGCGCGGCCAAGCGTGCTTCCAGCACGGCGTTGGTCGGGTTGGTCAGGCGCGAATAAACATTGCCGAATTTCTTCAGCGCGAATTTATCGGCCGCGTCCTCGGCATTCTCGAACACATAGGCACTGGTTTGATAAATCGGCACCTGACGCGCGCCGGTGGTCGGCTCTGGCGTGTAACCGGCATGAATGGCTTGGGTGTCGAATTTTGCGTGCTCGTGCGCCATGGGGCGGCTCCTGTGGGCTAGGGCGTGAATGAATGGTATCAAGCCGTAGCAGCGCTGCACGGGCGCGTCAAACGTTGCTAAGCGATTATTCACTTGCAAGCCGCGCATGGCATTGCCATATGCGTGCGCCATGAGCAGCTTGCTGGACCAGTTCACGCAGCATGCCCCGGGTGGCGTGCATGAAACCGACGTCGCCATCATTGGCGCAGGGCCGGTAGGGCTGTTTGCGGTGTTTGAACTGGGGCTGCTGAACCTCAAGACCCACCTGATCGATATTTTAAACCGTCCCGGCGGTCAGTGTGCCGAGCTTTACCCCGAAAAACCGATCTACGATATTCCGGCGCTGCCCATCGTCACTGGCCAAGGCCTGACCGATAATTTACTGCAGCAGGCTGCCCCATTTAAACCGGAATTCCATTTCAGCCAGATGGTGGAGAGTATTGAGAAAACCGAAAATGGCTGGCGCCTGAAGACAGATGCTGAAACGATAATCGATTGCAAGGTCGTGGTGATCGCGGCGGGCGGTGGCAGTTTCGTGCCCAAAAAACCGCCCATTACAGGCATCGAGGCGTATGAAGGCACGAGCGTATTCTACGCGGTGCGCAAAATGGAGCAATTCCGCGACAAGCGCCTGGTGATTGTCGGCGGTGGCGATTCCGCACTGGACTGGACGCTGAACTTGGCTCCCATCGCCAGCCATCTCACCCTCATTCACCGGCGCGACGAATTCCGCGCTGCGCCTGATTCGGTGCATAAAATGCGCGAGCTTGCAGCGGCAGGAACAATCGATTTGCGCTTCGGGCAGGTCACCGCGCTGGAAGGCGCTAATGGGCAGCTGAGTGCCATCGAACTGACCGATAACGAGAAACAAAAGCACCGCATGGAGTGCGACACCTTGTTGCCCTTCTTCGGCCTCACCATGAAGCTCGGGCCAGTGGCCAATTTTGGGCTGAACCTGCATGAGAACCTGATCACGGTGGATACGGAGAAGTTCGAGACCAGCACGCCGGGTATTTTCGCCATTGGCGATATCAATACCTACCCCGGCAAACTGAAACTGATCCTCTCGGGCTTCCACGAAGCGGCGCTGATGAGCCAGCAGGCCTTCCGCATCTGCTACCCCGAGCAGAAACTTCGCTTCCAATACACCACCAGCAGCACTGATTTGCAGAAAAAGCTGGGGGTGAAGTGATGGATTGAGCCGGCGGCTTATGCCGCCCAGCGAATCCGTCATCCCCGCGTAGGCGGGGATCCAGAGCCGCTTGTATTAGAAAACATTCTCTGGCAAGGAAGCCCTAGATTCCTGCCTTCGCAGGAATGACACTGAATCTACGGACAGACCATGCAAACCATCCACGTCACCGTTACTGATTATGAGGGCACCGAACATCGGCTCGACGGGCTGGAAGGCTGGCGGCTGATGGAAGTGATCCGCGATTACGGCCTGCCCATCAAAGCCGAATGCGGCGGCGCCTGCGCCTGCGCCACCTGCCATGTGTATGTGGCCGCAGCATGGGTCGAAAAACTCGCACCCAAAACCGCGGACGAGGAACTCTCATTGGACGATGCAATGGCCGTGCAGGAGAACTCACGGCTTTCCTGCCAGATCATCCTCAGCCCAGAGCATGAGGGCCTTCACGTGACCTTAGCGCCCAATCCGTAATCGGCTTTGACCGTACACTCGCAAACCATTATACTATTTGCATGAGAAACGCATTCTCCCTCGTTGAACTGTCGATTGTGCTGGTCATTCTCGGCTTGCTGACGGGCGGTATTCTCGGCGGCCAATCCCTCATTCGCGCAGCGGAACTGCGCAGCGTTAGCACCGAGGCGGCGCGCTACACCACTGCAGTCTATAGTTTCCGCGACAAATACATGGCTCTGCCGGGGGATATGCCCAACGCCACGGCTTTCTGGGGGGCTGCGCCCGACTGTTCCGCCCAAACTGCCAGCGGCGCCAGCACCTGCAATGGGAATGGCGACGGCATGCTGCGCTGGGGTGGCACCAACCCAGAGCGCGCGGAGATGTTTACATTCTGGCAGCATCTGGCCAATGCAGGCCTCATCGAAGGGAATTATACCGGTGTGCGGGGCACACCCGGCGGCTTTCCGGCGGCGAGTAACCCCGGCATTAACACCCCACGCAGCCGCCTTGCGAATGGCTGTTGGACCATTTACAACAATATCGATAATGCGGTATGGAACCTGACGAGTTTGACCAACACGAATAGCCTGGTAATGGGCGCGCTTTCTGTCACCGGTCCGGGCCATCCCGATTTTTGCAATCAGCCCATCATGAAACCCGAAGAGCTGTGGAACATCGACACCAAAATGGACGATGGGCGTCCCGGCCAAGGCAGCATCATCACCTACAACACGGTGATGCAGGCAAATTGTACGACCAGTAACGACCCTGCAACATCCGCCTATAATCTAAGCTTCACGAGCAACGACTGTGCCGTGGTGCAGCTCCTGCGTTGACGCGCAAACCTGCCGCGCGCAGCCGCGAGAGGGAAGTTTTTCAGGCCACTCCGCATCCAGCGCTGCGACTATTTGCTTTCTAAGCGTTCCCCTTCGCGTTATAATGATGCCATGCGTTATGCGTTTTCCCTCGTTGAACTGTCGATTGTGTTGGTAATCCTTGGCTTGCTGACGGGCGGTATTCTCGGCGGCCAATCCCTCATTCGCGCGGCAGAATTGCGCGCGGCCACCACGGAATACCAACGCTATTCCACGGCCATTCAAACATTTCGCGATAAATATTTTGCGGTCCCCGGCGATTTCCGGGATGGAACACGGTTCTGGGGTCGGCAATTAACAACAGCCGATTGCCCAACCAACTCCTCGGCAGCAGGGCCGAACGCCAATGGCACCTGCGATGGCGATGGCAACAACATCGCCTTCGGCGCGGGGGCAGTCAGCCAATCGGCGGAGATGTTCCAATTCTGGCGTCAGCTCGCCTTAGCGGGGCTGATCGAAGGGACCTATACCGGCATTTCAGGGGCATCAAGCACGGGTCACCATATATTGGGTGAGAACGCCCCACGCTCGAAACTGGCGAATGCCGGATGGGGACTATGGAACCTCGGTAACAATACCGGCGATGCGGCAACCTATGCCTATAATTATGGCCCGACATTGGGCTTTGGTTCACAAACCGCGAACTGGCCCACTGGAGCGATTCTAAAGCCAGAAGAAGCTTGGAATATTGACACAAAGGTCGACGATGGTCTGCCTGGCGGTGGGCGATTATTAGCGCGCGATGTGAATGGATTTGGCACCGCCACGCCTTGCACCACCTCCACCTCGCAGACGGACAAACCCGGCGCATATCGTTTATCCAACAGCGTCATCTCCTGCGCATTACATTTTGCGAACGTCTTCTAAGACGTTAGAGTCGCGTCACCACCGCATCCAGCATTGGCCGTTCGCGTTCTTCCGGCGTGGCAAGCTTCTCGCCAATGTAGATAAAGCCCGCGATGTTATCGTCGGCCTCGCCACCGAGGGCTTCGAGGATGGCTGCATCAAACCCTACCCATTCACTTAACCAACTGGCACCAAAGCCCATGGCGTGGCAGGCGTGGAGGATGTTCATGCATACTGCCCCGGCAGACATTTCCTGCTCCCAGCGCGGCGCTTTCACGGATGCTTTGGGCGTGGAAAGCACCGCCAGTAGCAGCGGCGCGCGCGTGAAGCGCTGCCGCTCGGCTTCGATCTGTTTATCGTTCGCCTCGGCATGCAGTGCCGCAAAGCGCGCGGCCGCCACCTCGCCCAGTTTGATACGGGCTTCGCCTTGAACGATCACAATACGCCAGGGGCAAAGCTTGCCATGATCCGGCACGCGCGTGGCGATCTGCAGAATGGTCTGCAGTTCGGCTTCGTTGGGGCCGGGGCCGGGCCCCAGCTCCTTCGGCTTGACGCTGCGGCGGGTTTGCAGGGCGGTCAGTGCGTCCATAATTTTTTCTCCGTCATTGCGAGCGTAGCGAAGCAATCCAACGTGGCAAGAAAGGAACAATACATTGCCGCGTCGCTGCGCTCCTCGCCATGACAATAAAATAGAGTGAGCGCTTGGAATGAAGCGAATTTCATGCTAAATTGAAAGGGATGAAAAAGAAAAAATCTGTTCTCTTTGTGTGCACGGGCAATATCTGCCGCTCCCCCACCGCCGAAGCGTATTTTCGCCATGCCATCCGCGAGCAAGGTCTTGAAGCCGAGTTCCACCATGATGGTGCGGGCGTGGATTCGCACCATATCGGCCACCCGCCGGATGTGCGCAGCCAGGCGGTGCTGAAGGCCACCGGGATCGACATGAGCGATTTGCGCGCCCGCAATGTGCGGCCCGAGGATTTTTATGATTTCGACCTGATCCTCGCGATGGATAAAAGCCATCTGCGCGCGCTGGAACGCATGCGCCCGGCGGATGCCACCGCCGAAATCGCCCTCTACCTGCCCTACGCAACGGGCGGGGGGGATGCCGAAGTACCCGACCCGTATTACGGCGAGGAACGCGATTTCCTGCATGTACTGGAATTGCTGCGTGATGCGAATACGCGCTTGGTAGCAAAATTGCGCGCGCAATAGCCCACTGTCATCATCTCTTCACTTTACGGAACGGGCACGGGCCGATACTGCTTGTTTAAATTCAGGCAAACCAAGCAGTTCGGATGATTATCCCCATGCATGCGCTTATCACCGGTGGGGCGGGCTTTATCGGCTCGCACTTGGCCGAATGGCTGCTGGCTCAAGGCCAGCGCGTCACCGTGCTGGATGATCTTTCCTCCGGCAAGCGCAGCAACCTGCCCGCGCAGGCCACGCTGGTGGAAGGCGATGTGGCCGATGCGGCGTTGGTGGACCAGTGGGCCGCTAGTGCCGATGTCGTGTATCACCTTGCGGCCATCGCCTCCGTGCAGGTGTGCGAGCAGGAGCCGCAGCGCGCGCACCGCACGAATGTCATCGGTGCTGACACGGTATTTGAAGCCGCCGCGCGGCACAGCAAACCGGTGGTCTATGCGTCCTCGGCGGCGGTGTATGGCGACAATGCGAGCCTGCCCTTGCGCGAAAGCGAACCCCCTGCCCCGCTTAGCGCGTATGGTCAGCACAAGCTCGCGAACGAACACAGCGCCGCCCGCCTTGCCGCGCAGGGGCTGCGCAGCGTAGGCTTGCGCTTTTTCAATGTGTATGGCCCGCGGCAGGATCCCGCCTCGCCCTATTCTGGCGTGATCAGCATTTTTGCCGCACGCATTGGCGCGGGTCAGCCCATCACTTTCTATGGCGACGGCGAACAGACCCGCGATTTCATCTATGTCGGCGATGTGGTGCGCGGCCTTCACGCCGCCATGCAGCAGGCCAGCGCCCAGCCCGAAATTTATAACCTCTGCACGCAGCAGGCTACCAGCCTGAAGCAACTGGCCGCCACGCTGGGCGAGGTATACGAACAGAACATCGTCGCAAGCCACGGCCCCGCTCGCGCCGGCGACATTCGCCATTCGCTGGGCGATGCATCGCGCATGCGCGCGGCCTTTGGCATGACCGCTCCGACCCCGCTTGCCGCGGGGCTGAACCATTTACGCATGGGGGCTGCATGAGCCAGCGGCTGAAACAATGGTTCACCGGGTTAGTTATGGCGGTAGGTTCCGCCTGTACGCCACTAAAAAACGCACCCACCACGGCCCATGCACCCACACCTGAACAGGCACGCTGGGCCGTGTATTACGACAAGCAATTGCCCGCCAGCACCTTCAAAGACTACGAGCTGGTGGTATTCGATCGCATTTATCACCCGGATTTTCAGGAACTTAAAGGAAAGGCTGTCGTATTGGCCTATCTTAGCGTGGGCGAGGTGCATGGCGATACGTTCGAGCAGCAATTGCTGGCCGAGCAAAAGGCCTTGATGGGTACGCGCACCAAATGGAACAGCTACACCGTTGATATAACAAGCAAAACATGGGAACGCATCCTGGATGAGCAGATCAACGACGCGCTGGCGAAGGGTTTCGATGGGGTGATGCTCGACACGCTGGATAGCGCGCTTCATCTGGCGGATATGGATTCACCCGCCCGTGGGGAACGGGCCAAACAGGCGGCTGTGAAGATCATCCAGCGCATGCGCGCACAGCACCCCCGCATGAAGATCATGCTCAACCGCGGATTTGAAATTCTACCGGAAGTTGCATCATCCATCAATTATGCGCTGGCAGAGAGCATCCTTGCGGAGACTGACATTTCTTCTGGACAATCCAAGGTTTTCCCGCCACATACCTACCAAACACTGGCCGATCAGCTGCTGCAATTGCGTAGGATCGCGCCCAAGATCAAATTATACACGTTAGACTATTGGGACTTGAATGACCTCGAAGGCATGCAGACGCTTTATGCAATCCACCGCGCGCGTGGATTCATTCCCTATGTTACGACGCCGGACTTGCGCCGACACACGCCTGAGCCAATCGGCACGGCCCCTTCCCTTTCACACCGCCCACGTTCTGTAGAGGATCGCGATGCGTAAATACATTCTTATAGCTCTTGTTTTGGTCGTGATTGCTATCGGTGTTAGCCTTGTGCTGATTCCGGGCAACGAAGAAGTTGCGGTCATGCAGGCGCGCGATGTGCAAACCGTTGCCACCGCGAATATCGACGTCGAAGCCGAATACGCGCAAGGCCGGCGGACTTTCCCGATCGTATCGGGCCTCGCCGATAAGCGCATTGCGGAGGGCAATCGCCCGGAAGCGATTCGGGTTCTGGAAGAATATGTCACCGCCAACCCGAATGATGTGCAAGGCCGTAAAAAACTGGCGGAGCAATATCAATTGGCCGGTGAAAATGCCAAATACAACGAGCAGCTCGAAGCCATCGCAGCGGCCGATCCCACGCCCGCCAACCTGCGTGTGCTGAGCGATATTTACAACGCCGATAAAAATTACCCCAAGCAGGAAGAAGTATTGTCCAAGCTGCTGGATGTAACCAAGGGCGAAGACGCGCAGGTATTCGTCGATCTGGCGACCATTCAGGTGGTGAACGGCAAAAAAGAAGAAGCCCTGAAAACCGTGGCGGATCTGAAAGCCAAACACCCCACGTTCGAAAGCTATGCGGTGGTCCGCATTGAAGTGAATATCCTTGCTGAAAAAGGTGAGATTGATGCCGCATACAATGCTGCTAAAGCATGGGTAGAGCGCCCGATCCCTGCCGCCACGGCCGAAGCGGTGGCACCGCAAGTCACCCCGCCCTCGGGCGAGATCGCCTCGCCGGTGAATCCGGCCAGCCAACGCGCCAAAGAGCTGGCCGATCTGACCAACATTCTGCATTACAGTGGCCATGCCGATAAGGCCGTCGCCTTGGTAGAGCCGCACCTGCAGCTGCTTGAGCAATCGACCGAGCTGGTCGTGGCCTATGTGAACGCGAATATCACCATTGGCCGTGAAGATCATGCGTGGGACATCCTCACCAAGATCGATGAAGCGGGCCGTATGACGCCCGAACTCTATCATCCGTATTTGCAGCTGGCCATTAAGCGCGAAGATACCGCAGCGGCAGAAGCCATCGCCACGAACATGGACGTGACGACCTTCAACGAAGAACAGGCCCTGAACATCATCGAGCTCGCCCGCGCGATGGATGCGCAATCCACGCTGGACATTCTGCTGAACCGCTTCGGTGAAGCTACGATCGTGCAGGATAAGCCGGTGCTGGATGCCGTGATTGCCATTCTGAAAAATGCGAAGGAACAGGATAGCAAAATCGAGACCGCGCTGAATGTGGAGCTTTCCTCGGTACAGCGTCTGCGCCTTGCAGAAGCATGTGCCCGCGCCAGCAAGAAACAATGCTTCGATACGATCGTCGCGCGCTTCCCGGCCGTCGCCGACCAAACGCCCGCGCAGATCGCCGAGTATGCCCAGCTCTTCATTATCGCGAACCGTTCGGATGAGGTGATTGAACCCGTAGGCCAACGTGCTGCCGCGACGGATGCGCACCCGGATGTGATCTTTGCGCATATCAAGTTGGCTGCTGCTTCCGGCCGTGAGGACATCACCAAGCCCTGGCTGGAGCAAAACGCGAATAGCGCCCCCATCCAGAAGCTGCATGAGCTGTTCTATATTGCATCGGATCGCAACCGCAACGCCGTGGCCAGCGACATTGCGGAGCGTTTATTCGCACGCGACCCTTCGCCCATGAACCGCGAGATCATGATCGCCGCCCTCATCAAAGCAGGTGAACATGCGAAAGCGCTTCCCCTATTGCGCGAGCAGATCGGCCAGGATGGAAGCAACGATGGGCTATATCTCGCCACGTTGAATAAAGTGGCACGCAGCAATGCTGAAGCCCGCAAGGAGCTGACCGATTACGCGCAAGCTTCGCTGCAATCGGGCCGTGGCGATGAGCGCCAGCAAATCAACTATGCCTATATTCTGCTCAATAACGGCAAGCGCGATGTCGCCATGCCGTTCATCAGCAACAATGCCAAAACCAAAGGCGGTGAGTGGCGCACCATGCTGGCACAGCTGAACCGCGTGGGCGGCAAAGGCACCACGGTAAAGCTGTCGCGCGAGCAGCGCATCGCCATTGCCAACAACCCGCGCACCAGTGCAGCCACCAAGCGCGACATGGCGTTCGGCCTGATGAATGATGGCCACAAAGCCGATGCCACCAAGATCTTCGAGCAGCTGGCTGCCAATAAAGGCCCCGATAGTCAGGAAGTAAAAGACCTCATGTATCTGTGGGGTGGTAAGCTGAACGCCCAACAGATCGCCTGGCTGCAAAACCGTGCCGCCAATGCCAACCCCTACGATAAGGAACGCTGGGGCGAGCTCATCAATAATTATGGCGACGATAACGCGGTGGTGAACTATGTCAGCACCACGCCGGATGCGCTGTACAACCCTGCGCTGCGCAAGAAATATTTCCGTGTGGTGGCCACCAGTGGCAACCGCGACAACTATGATGCACGCATGCGCGACTGGGTCGCACAAACGACCGATGTTCCTGCCTTGCTGGATTATGCCGAGGTGGCCAATAGCTATGGCTACAGTGATGCAGCAACGAATGCCTACACGCGTGTTGAACAACTGGATCCTGCCAACGGCAAGGCATTGGCTGCGCTCAGTGCCGCAAGCATGGCCAAAGGCAGCTATTCACGTGCTGAGCAATATGTGGATCGTGCGCTGGCGAGCCCGGCGAATGAGAACCCCACGCAAACCCATTTCTACAAAGCCGAGCTGCTAAAGCGTCAGGGCAATCTGCCTGCTGCACAGGCAGAATACGCGCAGGTGGTGCAAACCACCAATCCAGCGGCTTCCGGTAGTGATGCGTTATCGCGCCTCTACACGGCACAGTTCCATCTGGGTCAGCATGCCGAAGCCAAAGCGGGTTTCGAGCGCCTTCTCGCCACCAATCCGGACGATAAGGGCGTCCTCGCTGACTATATGAGCGTGCTGATCGAGTACAAATATTTCGATGACGCGACGCGCATTGCCAACCAGTACGATAAAAGCTCGCCCTATTATGGTCGCACCTCGGCCATTCATGGGCAATCCAGTCAGGTCAGTTCCATTCAACGCCTCTCCGGTGGCCGTGAAATGAAAATCGGGTTCGCTGGCAATACCGAAGGCAACCCGCCGGTGGATATGCAGAAGCTGCAGCAGCTTGCCTGGGTTGAAAGCGCTGAGCTTGGCTACGATTCGCTTAGCATCTCGGCCAAACCGGGATACGTGGTGCGGTTCGTGCCCACCAACGACCAGCAATTCGCCGTGGTGCCTGCACAGAGCTTTGAAGTGGCCCAGCAGATGGAGCAGGACCGCCAGGCCCAGCTTCGCCTGCAACTGCTCTATGCCCGTATCGAGCAGGAAACCGGGCAGAGCGAGCGCGCCAAACAGCGCCTTGCTGCCTTGCGCCAATACTACCCGAACGAGCCGCAGCTGATCGGTTATACTGCGAGCGTTGAGGCGGCCGAAGGCAACACGCAAGAAGCAATCGAACTGTACCAGATTGCGCAAGGCCTCGCCCCGGAGAACGAGGATTATGGCCGCACCGTGGCAGACCTGAAGCGTGGTGGCAGCGGCATGGGTGGGGCACGCAATATCGCCCAATTCCTGAAGATCGACCATGAGTACCGTAACTTCGGCGCGAACCATGAGCATATCTCGACCCTTTCCGGTCAGGCACGCATCGGTGAGCGCACCGAGCTTGGCTTCAACCTCATGAACGACCGCGTGAATCCGAAAGGCTTCCAGGATCCGGCCACGGGTTTTGTCACGCGCGAGAGCGACAATTTCCAGGCCGGCGAGATCTATGTGGGCCATTACCTGGATAACGGCGATCGCGTGCAGGTCTCGGCCTTCGCGAATGAAGACACCCCCGGTGCCGGCCTGTATTACAGCTTCGGCAACGCGCTAGGCCGCACCGAACTGCTGGGTGAGTACCACAAGCCGTATTGGGATTTCCCGGAGGCGGTCTATGGCATCGCCAGCCGCGATCGCGTGGGTGCCAAGCATTTCGGCAACATCAACCCAACCTTGACGTATGGGCTTGAGACCTCGCTGAACAACTACAATGTCGAAGTGCAGGACAACGCCGCACAGACCGGCCTGATCCGTGTGTCACTGCAGCAGCAGATCCAACCGCAGACGGAAGACCAGCCCTACCTTGGCGTTGGCTATGGCTTCGATGGCGAGTACCTGTTCGACAAGCCGGATGATCGCCTGATCAACGGTGTTGGCCCCGGCACCTACCGTCCGTTCCCGTTCCGCTCGCGTGAGAACCACCAGCTCTCCGGTATCTACCGCGACGACTGGACCGACAGCACCCACGTGCTGCTACTGGGCGGCTATCTGTTCGACCGGCTGGGCGACCATGGCCCGGTCGTAGAAGGGCGCCTAAACCAGGATATTACCGATTCGCTGGAAGCAGGGGTGCGTGGCCGTTACGGCTTGGCGACCACCGCGAATGGCAGTGCCACTGAGGATGATGCCGTCAATCTTGGCGCGCATCTGATGTATAAATTCTAAGAACACGACGTTGTGAAGAAGAAGGTGTGATATGAATAAACAAGGAACAATTCTGGGTCTGCGTACCTCGGCCATCATGGAAGCGGTGCTGATGCTGATCGCATTCGTGGTGGTGGATCTCATCTTCTTTGATGGGACACGCTTCTGGAGCGTTAACCCGCATCCGTTCTGGGTGGTGGTCATTCTGGTGGCCGGGCAATATGGCACTGCCGAGGGCATTTTTGCCGCTGCCGCTGCCACGCTGTTCCTGCTGATTGGCAATATTCCCCCCGCACCGGAGGGCATGGACAGCTACGACCATCTGTATGAGATCGTGATCAATCCGATCCTCTGGTTCGTGGTGGGCTGGGGCCTTGGCGAACTGCGCCAGCGCCATATTCGCGAGCGCAACCAACTGCGCAAAGATCTGGAAGACAGCCAGCAACGCGAAGAGCTGATCTCGGATTCCTACAAATTCGTGAAAAACCGCAAAGAGAATCTGGAAGTGCAGGTCTCTGGCCAGCTGACTTCCAGCATCGAAGCATACCGTGCGGCCAAGGCCGTGGAAACGCTTGATCCCAAATCGGTGATGCAGGGTGTCGAACGCCTCGTCAAATCGGTCATGGGCCCGCAGAAATTCTCCTTGTATATTTTCCATGACAATAAACTCTCCGCCACCATTCTGCATGGCTGGCACCCCGCCGATGGCTATGCGCAGGAGATCGACAGCTACAGCCCGCTTTACCAAGCGGTTGTTGGCCAGCAAGACACGCTGGTCATTGCCAATGAAGACCATGAAGCAGCCCTCGACGGCCAAGGTGTTCTGGCCGGGCCGATTATTGACCCCGACACCAAGCGCGTGGTCGGTATGCTGAAAATCGAGCAGATGGATTTCATCTCGCTGTCGCTCAACACGGTGGAAACGTTCCGCGCACTTTCGGAATGGATCGGTACGGCGCTCATCAATGCGCGTAACTACCAGACCGTGAAGTCTGAGGCGATCGTGAATCCGGAACGCGGCATCCTCACCTTCAACTACTTCAAACGCCAAAGCGATTACATGGCCAAACTGGCCAAGCGCGTGGGCTTTGATCTGAGCATGCTGGTGATCAAAATCTCCGATCCCAAATCACTGAGCGATGCGGATCGCATCACCATTGCCCGCCAAATCGGGGAATCGGTGAAGACCGTGCTGCGTTCGGTGGATCTGGCGTTTGATTATCAGACCGAGGGCGAAGAATATTCCATCCTGCTGCCGGCAACCACGCAGGCAGGCGCCTCCATCGTGCGCGACAAGATCGCTAAGGATATGGAGAAACATCTGCGCGGCAAGCGTGATGCGAACTTCAGCTACATCGTGCAGGCGCTCCATGAAGTCCGCTAACGCCCCCATCGATTATTACCAGTATGTCGAGGACGTGCTCGCGCCCGAGGACGTGCATGATGCGCAGCGCGTATCGACCGCCACGGCCACCAATGGGCTATTCATTATCCTGGGTATTGTCGTCAGCCTGCTGCATGCACTGAACCTTTACCTGTTGCTCAGCGTGGGCATCTGGCCGCTGGTATTCATTCTTATCCATCTCGTTATTTCGGCCGTGGTGGCCATGGTCACCTACGCACAATATCGCGGTGGGATGGATGTGCAGCACCTGTCCATTCTTTCCATCGTGTCGTTTGTTACGGGCATCTTTGGCTCCGTTGGCGCGCTGGTAGGCTTCCTTGGTACGGTGATTTTCCGTGGCCGTGCCCAGCATTTCAAAGAATGGTACGAGAGCATCTTCCCTACCGACCAGGTAACGGATAGCCAGCATATCTATGACAGCATCATGGAAGGGCTGGATGAGAATCCGAAGAACTATGGCGTCATGCCATTCGTGGATGTGATGCGCCTCGGCTCGGAAAACCAGAAGCGCCGCGCGCTGGCGAAAATGACCTCGCGCTTCAACCCCCGCTTCAGCCAGGCTTTTAAAGTGGCGCTGGCCGATCCCAGCAACACCATTCGCGTGCAGGCCGCCACCGCCGTTGCAAAGGTTGAGCGTGAATTCATGACCAAGCTTGAGCGCATTGAAGAAGCGCGCGCCCGCGAGCCGAACAACGCGATGCTTACCATGGCATTGGCCAAATTCTACGACGATTACGCGTTCACGGGCGTGCTTGATCCGGAACTCGAGAAACTCAATCGGGAACGTGCCATCAACACGTACAAATCCTACCTGCAGAAGGATCCCAATTCGCCGGATGCATGGATCGCCATTGGCCGCCTGCTTTACCGTAACAAGCAATGGCAGGAAGCGGCCGATTGGTTCCGTTCTGCCATGGATCGCGGCTGGAAAGTCACCAACATGGTGCTGTGGTATTTCGAATGCCTGTTCCGCCTTGGCCAGTTCCGTGAGCTTCGCCGGGCCATTTTGGAATTCGGTCGCGGCGTAGCCGCGCAAGAAGAGCTGCCCAAAGACGTGCGCGATGCAGTAGCGCTGTGGATGCAAGTAGCGTGACGAAAAGAGCAAGAATAAAGGGTGACGAGAATGCGTAGTGTTGGACAAAAAGCGGATGTGTGCCTGATCCTGGAGGGAACCTATCCGTACGTGACGGGTGGCGTTTCCGGCTGGGCACACGGACTCATCAAGGAGCAATCGCACCTTAGCTTCCATCTGTGCGCCATTGTGCCGCGCGATGCCGAGCTGGAACTGAAATACGACCTGCCGAGCAACGTGATTGGTCTTACCACGATTCGCTTGAACGACCTGCCGCAAGGCGCCGACATTAATGGCCTGCTGGCACGCCGCCTGCACCAGGCCCTGCGAGAGCCCCTCGCGACGCTGACCTCCGAGCGGCCGATGGAACTACGTGAATTAAAACAGGTGATGGATGTGCTTGGCGGTATCTCCGCCCCCATCGGCACCGAAGTGCTGCTGGACCGCGAAGAAGCCTGGGCACAGCTGATCGACCTGTACGAAGCCGGCTTCCCCGAGCAAAGTTTCCTCGATTATTTCTGGAGCTATCGCGCGATCGTGGGTGGGCTTTATTCCATCCTGCTGGCGCCCTTGCCCCAAGCCGATGTCTACCATGCGCTTTCCACGGGCTATGCAGGCCTGATGGGTGCACGCGCAAAAGTAGAAACCGGCAAGCCCGTAATGGTAACCGAGCACGGCATCTACACCAACGAACGCCGCATCGAGGTGACCTCGGCGGACTGGCTGCAAGCCACCGCCTCGAAAGCACTGACCATTGATAAACCGCGCCGTGATTTGCGCGATATGTGGATCGACTCGATCAATAATTTCTCGCAGCTCTGCTACCAGGGTTGCGATCACATCATTACCCTATTCCAGGGCAACCAGAAACCACAGCTGGAAGATGGGGCCGATCCCGCCAAGATGATGGTGATCCCCAATGGCGTGGATATTAAACGTTTTGCCGGCCTGCAGCATCGTCGCCAGGCGGTGCCGACCATCGGTTTCATTGGTCGCGTGGTGCCCATTAAAGACGTGAAGACATTTATCCGTGCCTGCGGCCTGCTGAAGCAGACCACACCAGAGCTGAAAGCCTACATCATCGGCCCAACGGACGAAGACAAACAATATTATCAGGAATGCCTGAATCTGGTACAGCTGCTAGGCTTGGATAACCATGTGGTGTTTACCGGCCAAGCACAGGTCGATGATTACCTGCCCATGCTCGACATTCTGGTGCTGACCAGCATCTCGGAAGCGCAGCCGCTGGTGATGCTGGAAGCCGGTGCGGCAGGCATCCCGATTGTGGCGACCGACGTGGGCGCTTGCCGCGAGCTGATCGAAGGTACGCCGGATGAAACCCCTGCGCTGGGTGCGGGTGGCGTCGTCACGCCGCTGGCCTCGCCTGCCTCGACGGCCGATGCAATCTACACCCTGCTGTCGGACAATGCGCTGTATGAACAGGCATCCGGTGCCATCGCCGCGCGCATGGAGCAATATTATAATGAGGCCATTCAACAGCAGGCCTATCGCAATTTATACGCGCAATATTTGCGCCGCGCCTAAGTAAGGAAGAACGACATGGCTGGTATTGGTTTTGAACTGAACAAACTCGCACGGCGCGACGACCTGATGGGGATTGCCGGGGCATATATCCACTCGGCCTTCGCCATTGCCGGGCCGTGGTTGTTCACGGTGATCGCGCTGGCCTTCACCACCTACATGTATGGCGGCTCGGATTCAGCCGATCTGCTCGATTTCCGCGGCGTGATCGTTTATAACTTCTCGTTCTCTCTCGTGCTGTCGGCCCCCGTCTATTTCATCATGACGCGTTATCTGGCCGACCAGATCCACGTAAAGAATGTCACGCCTGTGCCCACCGTGCTGCTGGAAAGCATGATGCTGGTGTTCGGCTTTAACCTGCTCGTCGCTATCTTCTTCTATGCCATTTACTTTGAAATGCCGCTGGGCCTACGCCTGGCGGGATTTGCCAACATGTTCCTGATCGCGGGCGTATGGCTGCTTTCGGTGTACTTGACCGCACTGAAGGACTTCTCTGCCGTCACCTGGACCTTCATCATCGGGATGGTGATTGCCGTGCTGGCTGCTGAATATCTCAGCGAGTATGGTGCAGCCGGCATGGTCTCGGGCTACAATATCGGCCTGTCCATTATCGTGTTCATGCTGGCAGGCCGCATTTTTGCCGAATACCCCTACCGCCTGACCACTGAATTCGCCACCAAGCCCTTCTGGAAAAAATACTGGGAACTCGCCGTGGGCGGCCTGTTCTTCAATGCCGCGCTGTGGATCGATAAATGGATCATGTGGTACGCACCGGAGGCCACGCAGCTGCCTAGCAAAATGCGCTTCTTCCCGGACTATGATTCGGCCATGTTCATGGCCGCCATGAGCATTCTGCCCTCGCTGGCGCTGTTCGTGTTCGCCATCGAGACCAACTTCTTCCACCATTATCGCCGCTTCTACGGCAACATCCTTGCCCATGCCAGCATGCGCCGCATCAAGCAATTCCATGGGCTGATCATGGATGCGATCGTTGAAGGTGGCCGCAACGTGATGCTGCTGCAGGGCGTCATTGCCTTCCTGCTGATCCTGCTTGCGCCGCAGATCTTCGAGAAGCTCAATATCTTCTTCCTGCAGCTGGGGATGTTCCGCCTTGGTGTGCTTGGCGCATTCTTCCAGGTGCTGATCCTGTTCACCACCATCATCCTCAGCTATTTCGACTGCCGCAAAGCGAATATGTGGATCTTCTGCTGCTACTTCGTCACCAACAGCATTTTCACGCTGATCACGCTGAATCTCGGCTATAAGTTCTATGGGTATGGGTTCTTCCTTGCTTCAGCCACCACGTTCTTCGTGGCTGCAGCAGTGCTGATGAGCCATGTGCGCAAACTTCCCTACCATGCGTTCATCACCAACAACAACTCGGTGAAGGTGCCGAAGGTGAAAACCAGCGCCGATTACTTCGAAGATATGGGCGAATTCCAGATGGGTGTTTCCCACCTGCCGCCCGTGCTGCAGAATAAATAATCGCCGCATCGGCCAGATATCCACCCCAAAGCCCGCCCTCACCGGCGGGCTTTTTCTTGGCGGAGCATGGCGTTTCTGCCATGCATGCGCTCATTCTTAAGGGTGTAAGAAAGCGTAATAAAATTTTTGCTTTACATTCCTCAATTCCCTCTATACTTCGAGTCAACCGCTGAATCCCATGGCGTGTAGAGATCCCTAGAGGGGTAGGTCCAGTCGTTGCATTTGCGACTGCTCACCGATCCAGCAAGGTGACCTAGGCACTGTCATAAATCCGTCGCAAGATTCGTGGTGCGTTTTGGTTAACGTACTTACGAGGGTTTATGACATGCGAAGCTACAATTCGCCCGATTCCGCTGTAAAGTATTTACAGCCCGAACAGCCAGTAATTCTCTATCGCCCGCACGCGCTCAAGCGCGCTGTTGACGTGTTTTTGCACGGCTTCAAGGGCGATGTTATGTATGCCGTTAAAACCAATCCGGATGAGCATGTGCTGAAGGATTTGTGGGCGCATGGCGTTCGCCGTTTCGATGCCGCAAGCCTGCATGAAGTGGCCATGGTGCGTGGGCTGTTCCCCACGGCCGAGATCTATTTCATGCATACGGTCAAATCGCGCAAGGCGATCCGCGAAGCATACTACAGCTACGGTGTCCGCCATTTCTCGCTGGATTGTGCTGAGGAGCTGAACAAGATCCTCGCCGAGACGGATTATGCCGATGATCTGGGCCTGCATGTGCGCCTGGCCATTCCGAACACCTACGCCGAGCTGGCGCTGACCGACAAGTTCGGTGCCGCGCAAAGCGAAGCCGCACGCCTGCTCGCCGATGTGCGTGCCGTGGCGGCGCATGCGGGCGTGTGCTTCCATGTGGGCAGCCAATGCATGCATCCGGACGCCTACAAAATGGCGATCAAACTGGCCAAGCAGGTGGTGAAGGCCTCCGGCATCCGTATCGATTCGTTCGATGTGGGTGGTGGCTTCCCCAGCGTGTATCCCGGCATGACCCCGCCGCCGATGAGCGATTACTTCGCCGCGATTCATGACGCCACGCGCGACATCGTACGTCAGCATGGCTGCCGCCTGCTGGCCGAGCCTGGCCGTGCCTTGGTGGCCGAGTCCGGCTCGGTGCTGGTGCGGGTGGAATTGCGCAAAGGCAACTTCCTGTACATCAATGACGGCACCTATGGTTCGCTGTTCGATGCAGGTACGCCCAAATGGCTCTACCCTTGCAAACTGCTGAATCGCAAAAGCACGACTGACGAGCAGGAAGGCTTCAGCCTGTATGGCCCCACCTGCGACACGATGGATTTCATGAAGGGCCCCTTCATGCTGCCCGCCGATATCAAGGAAGGCGATTACATTGAGATCGGCCAGCTGGGCGCTTACGGGCGTACCATGGCCACGCGCTTCAATGGCTTCGCCCCGGCCACCAGCGCCGTCATCGTGAAAGATGCGCCGCTGATGAGCCATCACGCGCCGCTTGCGCAACCGCGCGAAGTGGCGTATCAGGCCGCCATCGCGTAATGCAACCGAACAACGCCCCGGCCGGCGTCACTGCCGAGCCGGGGCTTTTTTTATGATTCAGGAGACTCCTATGACCGCTGCCACGAAAAGCAAATCGAACGCCAAAGCCGAACTGCTGAGCAAAACCGTTGAGCATATCGACATCACCAGCTTCGATGCGCGCCCCATCATCGACCAGATGGCGAACATGAGCTTCACCAGCCGCGACCTCGCGCGCGCCACCAGCATTTACAACCAGATGCTGGCCGATAAGGATTGCTCGATTATCCTGACCATCGCAGGTTCGACCAGCGCAGGCGGGTGCATGAAGCTCTATGCCGATTTGATCCGCCACAACATGGTGGATGCGATCGTGGCCACCGGCGCCAGCATCGTGGATATGGATTTCTTCGAAGCGCTGGGCTTCAAGCATTACCACGGCAGCGCCTCAGGCCAGGACGATAAATTCCTGCGCGATCTCTACATCGACCGTATCTACGACACCTACATCGATGAGGAAGAGCTGCAGGCCTGCGACCACACCATCCTCGAGATCGCCAATAAGCTGGAGCCGCGCGGTTACAGCTCGCGCGAGTTCATCGCCGAAATGGGCAAATGGCTGGCCGCGGGCAACGCCAAGAAGAAAGATTCGCTGGTGCAGCTGGCCTACGAGCACAACGTGCCCATCTTCTGCCCGGCCTTCGTGGATAGCTCGGCCGGTTTCGGCCTGGTGAAGCACCAGGTCGACAACCCGAAAAAGCACATGATGCTGGATGCTATCGCCGATTTCCGCGAACTGACCGACATTAAAATCGCTGCCGGCAAAACCGGCCTGCTGATGATCGGCGGCGGCGTGCCGAAGAACTTCACGCAGGACACCGTGGTATGCGCTGAGATCCTCGGCAAGGAAGTGGACATGCACGCCTACGCCGTGCAGATCACCGTGGCCGATGTACGCGATGGTGCCTGCTCGTCCTCCACGCTGAAAGAAGCGTGCAGCTGGGGCAAGGTCGATACCGCGCTGGAGCAGATGGTGTTTGCCGAAGCTGGTTCGGTGCTGCCGCTGATGGTGAGCGATGCGTTCCACCGTGGCCACTGGAAGAACCGCACCAAGCGCGAATTCGCCAAGCTGTTTGCCTAAGCATTTGGCTAGCGCGGCGGCCCTTAAGTAACCGCCATGCTGCAATGCACGGCAAGCCACGAAAATCGCTGGTAAAACAGTTCGACGCTGGTATGGTGGCGACCATTTTCCAACCCCCCTTTTCTGGGAGGAGCAGTATTCATGGCATCCGCCGAGGTTAAAGAGTTCACCGTATTAGGCTTGCGCATGTGGCAGCAAGTGTTGATCTGCCTTGTTCTTGGTATCATCACCGGCTTTGCCATTCAGGGCGATACCGCGCTCGCTAACGACATTAAACTGCTAGGTACGGTGTTCATTAACCTCATCAAAATGGTGGTGGTACCGCTGGTGTTTCTGGCGTTGGTTTCCGGCATTACCAGCATGGGTGATGGTGCGAATTTCAAACGTGTCGGTCTCAAGGGCGTGGTGGCCTATCTTTCAACGGCACTGTTTGCGGTGGTGATTGGTATCAGCGCAGGGGTTATTTTTGAGCCCGGCGTTGGCTTGCAGGTAAATATCCAAGATTTTACCAGCGGCATGGAAGACCAAGCCCCCGCCGCGACGATGACCGTAAAAGACTTTCTGCTGAATCTCATCAGCACCAATATTTTCGCCTCCTTCGCCGAAGGGCACCTTCTGCAGATCATCGTCTTTGCGGTGATGTTTGGCGTGACCATCAATATCATGGGCGAGAAAGCTGCCAATGCCCGCCAGACGCTGTATGATTTCAGCCAGATCGTCTTCAAGATGATCGAATATATCGTGCGGTTGGCACCGCTTGCCGTGTTTGGCTTCATGGCGTGGAGCGTGGGCACGCAAGGCGTCGAGATTGTGAAGATCCTTATCAATCTTGTAATCGCGGTGCTGGCAGCCTGCCTGTTCCAGTACCTGCTATTCGGTGTGATTGTCGCCGTATTTGCGCAGGTGAATCCGTTGATATTCTACCGCAAACTGGTGACCACGCAGCTGATGGCATTTTCAACCTCCAGCTCGAAAGCCACCCTCACCACCGCCATGCGCGAGTTGCAGACCAAACTCGGCGTAAGCGAACAGTCGACGCAATTTTTACTGCCGCTGGGTGCCTGCATCAACATGGATGGTACAGCGATTTACTTAGGTATCTGCGCGCTGTTCTTTGCGCAGTTCTTTGGCATCGACCTGCAAACGGGCGACTATGCCGTGCTGCTACTGACCTGCACGCTTGGTTCCATTGGTGCGGCCGGTATTCCCTCCGGCTCCATCATTTTCATGGGCATGGTGCTGCATTCCGTTGGCCTGCCGATTGAAGGCATCGGCCTGCTGCTTGGGGTAGACCGGGTGCTGGACATGGTGCGCACTACCATCAACATCACCGGCGACTGCGCCATTACCCTGACGATCGACGCAACCGAGAAAACACTCGATAAAGACGTCTATTACAGCTAACGTCGCACCAGCAAAAATCATAGAAGGAATCGCATGGACACCCCCTCGCTGATGTGGATCGTCTTCTTCGCCGTCGTGGCGGGTGCATTCGTCGTGGATCTTGGCCTGCTGAAGCGTGAGCGCGAGCCACTGACCGTGAAGCAGGCGTTGCAGCGTAGCGTCGTGTTCATTTGCCTGGCGCTGGCATTCAACGCCTTTGTGTATGTCGAACGCGGGCCGACCGCCGCTTCCGAATTTTTCATGGGCTACCTGATCGAACTGTCGCTTTCGGTCGATAACCTGTTTGTGTTTCTGCTGATCTTCACGCATTTCGGCGTACCCCGTATTTACCAGCACCGTGTGCTGCTCTGGGGCATTCTCGGCGCCATCATCATGCGCGGGGTGATGATCGGGCTGGGCAGCGCGCTCATCAAGGAATTCAGCTGGGTGATGTATCTGTTCGGCGGTTTCCTGGTGCTGACCGGCATTAAAATGCTCATCGCCGCCGATGCAGAGCCAGACGTGAGCAATAACCGGCTCGTCGGCTTCATGCGCAAGCATTTCCGCGTGACGGAAGATTTCGAAGGCGAGCGTTTCTTCAGCCGTCGCAACGGCAAACGCTACCTGACGCCGTTGTTTTTGGTGCTGGTGCTGATCGAGATTTCGGATCTCATTTTCGCGGTCGATTCCATCCCCGCCATTTTCGCGATCACGAACGACGCGACCATTATCTTCACCAGCAATATTTTTGCCATTCTCGGCCTGCGCTCCATGTATTTTGCGCTGGCGGCCTTCATGCACCGGTTTGAATATCTGAAATACGGGCTGTCGGTGATTCTGGTGTTTATCGGTGCCAAAATGCTGGTGAACCATTACTACGCTCAATCCATCATCAGCACCGAGCTTTCGCTACTGGTGGTGGTGTCGCTGCTTGCAGCATCCGTTGTTGTGTCCCTGCTAAAAACGCGCGGCAAGCAGAGCGAGCTGGTCCATCGCGGCTGGGTGCCTGGCTCCAGCGCCAAAGAATCTTCCAACCACGAGTAATTGCGCATGCGCTTTCCCATTCAAGTCTTCCCTACGGTTCCGACCTTCAATTTCATTGGCCACCGGGCGGTGGGCTTTGCCATCACGGCAGCGTTGCTGGCGCTGACGGGGTGGTCGCTGGCCACCAAGGGGCTGAATTTTGGTATCGACTTCACCGGGGGCGTGGTGATGGAAGTGCGCACCAAGGGCGAGGCAGATGTCGCCAAAATGCGCCAATTGCTGGATGTAGAAGGCACCAGCAATGCCAGCCTGCAATCGATCGATGGGGGCCGCGAAGTGCTGATTCGCCTGAAACCCGAAGGCGATGCCAAACAAAGCGCCGTGGCCCAATTAGTACGTGAGCGGCTGGATGCGGGCTATGGCAGTACGGTGGAATATCTGCGCGTGGATTATGTTGGGCCGCAAGTGGGTGGCGAACTGATTCGTGGTTCGATCATTGCGTTAGCCGCCGCGCTGGGTGCCATGATGCTGTATCTGTGGTTCCGCTTCGAATGGCAATTTGGCGTCGGCGGTATTCTCGCGCTGCTGCACGACACGGTGCTGGCGTTCGGATTCTATTCGTTGACAC